>Ga0208196_1001242_pt1 | contig 28471 bp, 19 predicted proteins | sample AD_JPNNA7_MetaG_FD_184443 | JGI IMG/M metagenome (GOLD analysis project Ga0208196, IMG submission 184443) | Active sludge microbial communities of municipal wastewater-treating anaerobic digesters from Japan - AD_JPNNA7_MetaG (SPAdes) (version 2) | ecosystem: Engineered > Bioreactor > Anaerobic...
ATTCAGGGCAATTCGTTTTTCATTTTCATGGGTGATGGTCACTGCTTCTTTTTCTGCGACAAGAGCTTCTCTCTCGGCCAGGAGCTGTTCCAGTCCGGCAGGGGTGACAAAGTTTGGCACATCCTCCGGCAGATAAGCCCTCCGTGGCACCATTGGGACCTCTTCCTGATCTCCTTCCTTTATGAATCCTCTGCTCATTGTATATCACGTTTCCAATTCACTAAGTTATTGATAAATTGTAACATTGCCACAATGAGAAAGTGGTTTCCCGGAAGTTAACGATGCATTATTCCCTTTTCCTCCTTGTCTTCCGGTCATCAGGTGACAGACAATACTCATAGTACGAATCCATGTATTCGTATATCCTTGCCATTGCCTCCGGTTTCATATCCTGCACAAGGGAGTTGTTTTCCCTTACCCGGTTGGTAAGGTTGTACACCTCGCACCAGTCAAATTCCATCAGTTTTGTCTGAGCCTTGATAAGTGCAAGGATGATGTTGAATGTGAAGCTGCCGGGATTCTTTGACACAGCTTTTTCGGCAATCTGAGTAGCCAGGGTTACGTCGAAATAATCGGCCAAAGCTGAAATGTAGGCCATACAGAGCAACTCATCGGCAGAGCCTCTCTCCAGGAGGTCATTTATGTCCTTGTATCCCCTGGTTTCCTTAAGGTATTCAAGGAATATGGAGTCATTTGCCGTGCCTTCCGTGTTCCATCCTATCCGGTTGATGACAGCCATCCTTACATCTATCGGATTTCTTTCATCCGCAAGGTAACCAGCCAGGGCGGGAGTGAGGACACCGTAGCCTGCTTCGATAACCGCCGGTTCATTCGAATAGGGCCTGTTGAATTCGGTGGAGGTAAGGGGTGAATCTGCCAGAAGGGTCATTCTCAGAGTCATCAACCCTAACAGGATCAAAAACAATGTTTTCTTTTTCATGCTATTGATTTTAAATCGTGATTGCATCTGAAGAACAAGCGATTATGGTTGTATTCGGCAACCGGATTTGTTGTTTTCAGGATGCCGTACTCCCGTTTGACGTTCCCGCATATGCTCTCGGGAGACACATCGTTTATGTGCCGTCCTGCTATCAGGCCGAACCAGGTATTGGACTGATTGACAAGAGTCTGGGTGATGCCTGTAAGCCCCATCATTGCTGCTTCATGAACTTCTGAAACGAACATTCCCGAATAGAAACCATCAAGCTCGTAATACTCTACGAAATAATCAGCGTTGCACCAGATGAAGACACTGTTTTTCTTCTTCTCCAGGAGAGGTATGAGCCTGTGGTCAACTATGAAAAGGCCTGTTTCGGGGAACTGTCCCACTGAAAGCAAGCCTGCAGGTGAGCCGTGCCCCATCATCATGATTCTGTCGTGACAGTCAATCATTGAACCCAGTTCCTCCCTGGTCACACCTCCGGTAATGACTGTCCTGTCAGGCACGTGTTCATATACAGGCTTAAGGAAGTCTGTTGTTTGATCCTGCGGATGAATTATGAGTGTTCTAATATAATCCGCACTGTCTCTGTTTCGTATTCCCGTGGTCTTCTTCATACCTGTGTTATAAATTTTTTTGATTTCAGGTGTCTGAGGTACATATCACGATGTCTGGCTGCACATGCCCGGCACTCGGCCTCAAACGGATTATTCCAGTAACCCTTCCCGGCAGGGTGCTGATCATAGTACTTGTAATTCCGGTCTGTCTACGACTGGACATAGTGCTAAACCTCATGATGTACCGTATCCACCAGTTCTGGAATACCGCTATTGCTTTCAGGGTAAACAGTAACAGTGCCATTGTACACCCCTGAATACTTCTTATAACAATAGTATCTGATTTTGTAGCTGGTGAATCGTTTGATCTTCTTTTCTTCAGGATGTCATTGGTATACTGGATTGCCTCACTTACAATCCTTGTGCAAGGAGCTAATCTGACCCACCGGGTTTGCCAGAAAATACTGGTAAAGAGTATCAGTTTTTTAATCAGCAGGCCAAATATTCCTGCGATGAATATTTTGAATCCGGCATAATGTATTATTCCCAGGATTGTATCAACCTTCATATTAACCTTATGTTTGATTGAATCTTCATGAATTCATTTTGAGCAGACAGTTTTATTCTCATAGTTCAACCGCAAACGAACTTTCAAAGTTTTCTAAAAATCTTTCAAAGAATATAGCTGTTAACAAGGTTGTCGGAATCTCAGTTCCGGGTTTGAGCCGATGCAGCTAAAAAAGGATGGATTAAAAAAACGGAATTATTACCTTCGGAGGACAAACAATTGACAAATCATTAGCAACAAATACGTTCTGCATCTATGAGAATACATGTCTTCAAAGGTCCTGAGGTGTCAGTTCATTTTATGAAAGCAGCCTCAGAAATTGTTAAAAAATCGAAAGGTCCGGTAGAGTTCATTTTTCATGAAGATACGGGAGGCGAAAATCCTGATTGTGACCCGATGGAAACAAACGATACGATGGTTGAAGACTCAGTCGGTAAAAGTGGTGTAAAACTGGAAGTCCTGTCATGGGAGACATTGTTTGGGTATTGCGAAAAGCTTCGCGCCAACTATAACTTTGTCGCCGATGATTATGTAGTTTATATGACTGCGCACGGCAATTCAAGGAACTGGTTTTCATCGATGGATGGAGGAGGTAGACGCAACTTCTTTATTCAGACTTCAGGTTGGCGCAGATTTGTCGAGGGGGAATCCGTATACCCTGTCATCTATGAACTGGTAACCATTCCTCTGATGGTCGGGATTGGCGGCGACCTTGACGGGATAGTGGCAATGGCTCATCCTTCCCGTGGTTGCCCCTTTGATTATTGCAAAAACAAGAGTGATGTTCTGCTGCGTTTGAGGACCGCCGACCTTTGCCAGAAATGCAAGGATGTCATGGTCGAAAAGGGATTGAGGCCTGACCTGGCAAGGCAGATTTTTGAGTTGATGGATGAAGTAAGGGTCCGGCTGCTTTTCCGTAGCAGGCTGCAATTATTACAGGGTATATCTCCTATGGATGTAAAGACAAGGTATAAGAGGCGATTGGCATTCACCGGGTATGGAGTTGAGACGGCTGGTCTTTCCCCTATCGGAATGACGTTGTATCTTCTCTTCCTCAGGCATCCTGAAGGAATTTCCCTTCGTTACAGAGGGAATTACAAGGGCGACATCAAAAGGATTTACAGTATGTTCAGTAGCGATGATGAGGCAAAAAAGAACAGAACTGTCGAAGATCTGACCAACAAGGGAAAAACAACCCTGTCATGGCACATAAACAAAGTCAACGACGCTATTATCCTTCAGCTTGGGAAAAAGGTTGCTGAGAAGTATCTGATCTTCCGCGAAAAAAGAAAGACAGCCGGAGGAGCATTGAAATGGACTCATGTAATTATGATTGACAGGAGCCTGGTTACAATTAACGGGGAGCCGTTCGAAACAGGAATCCGCAGATATTTTCCGCGATAACTAATATGATTCCGGGCTGGAAATCCGGGGTGGAATTTCAGCGATGATTTTATCCGCCTTTTCGTTTGATAGACCATAGATTCTGACCAGGTACTCTCTGACTATGGAGAAGGGAAAATTCTCATAATGCTTACTGGTTCCATAAGAATCCATTGTCAACCTTTCCAGCGGAGGAAGCAGTTTGTTGAATTCTGACATTGAATCAAAATCGATAGCATCCGGTAACCGGTCAGTGAAAACAAAACAGTCATCAAATGATATGATATCCTCTTCATCGAGTTCTTCAAGGTTTTCCCGACTCATAAGCTGGTTGCACATCATGTCGGGCAGATTGTCAAAAAGATAACCTTCTGGCGGTCTCCAGGTACTTCTTTCATTATAAATATTAATGTAAATGTCGTCATACTGACCGTCAGTTGACATGATCTCGTAATGATCAATAATCTGTTTATCCTTCCGGCGCCTCGAACCGATACGGTGGTAAAATATGTGGTACCCCTTGTCAGTAACCAGGTTGTTCAAAAAGATTGCCGAAGCCGGGATGCTGTTGAGCAATACCGGGTTATCAATGCTCTTCCCGTAATTTTCAATGGTTTTCATGACTGCCTTGTATTAAATCGGTTATGTGTAAAGATCAATAATAATTGTATTAAAAATACTGATTGACAAGGTTGTCAACTTACCCTTTAACTCAAAAATTCCATGCAACTTTCCCCTTTCAAAAGCAGAAACAATCAATAATCACAACGTATTTCACTTAAATCTCAAATAACTTAACAATTGATGAGCATAGATGAGATTCCGTTTCATTTTCCCTTGGGCAATATGATCTTGCAACTTGGACAATTGAACAAATAGGAATAGAAAAATTTGATACATACTGATGGGAGTCTTTCTATCTTTGAAAAAGTCAGTGACTATTATTATAAGGAGCGATGGAAAAGAAATTCGCCGGAGGGGGAAGGGCTGGTTTAATATATTCATTGGATAATCAATAACATATAAAACTATAGTAGTATGAAAAAAGAACAGAAAACAAGAGCCACACAGGCCGACTTTGAAAAGAGGGAGGCACTTACAGCAACTCTCAGGAAAGAATGGTCCAAAAAGGTCAACGATGAATTAATGAATTTAATGAATTCACTTGACTGGGACACTGAAATCATCTACGATGGGGAAAAATGCGGACTCAGGAACTGGAGGGGAGAAATTCTTTTGCCACCCGTTTTTGAAGATTTCGGACTTCTTACAGGAAGTTCGGGGAAGTATCGGGAAATGTACAGAGGTGAAAAGGTCTCTGCGAAGAAGGACGGCAAATGGGGAGTGGTTATTGCCGACGGTACTGGAATCTGGATTGTTGATCCGGTTTATGATAGCATTGGTTATCCCAGCAATCTGACCTATGTTTGCCTCAACGGGAAATGGGGAGTACTCAACATCACTGAAGGCAGGTACCTTATCGAACCCGTCTGCGATTCAATTGTAGACAATGACGGATTCCTGTTCTGCAACGGCATCGGTTTTTACAGGAAAGATGGGAAATACGGTGTCATTGGAAGCTGGGGCAGTTTTACTGATGCCATCTTTGATGATTATGAAGGCGCTCCGGAAGGAGCCGTTAAGGTTAAGTATAAGGGAGAATGGGGTTATGTGAACAAGGAAGGCAGTTTCACTTCTGACAGTGAAGAAGCTTACTATTATTATAGAGGTTGATGACGGAATTGTTATATCTGAGAGTGTTTTCTATCCAATGCAAGTGTTCTCAGATTAAATTTATAATAGTGGGGCAAAGCCATTAACACGATCAGCCCAAAAGATTTTCAACTTATATGTGCAAAAAGGAGATAAATTTGCATTACAGACTTATTCATCGCTGAATAAAACCGAATCCGAATATGAATTTCAGGAGATAAGGAAGATTCCAGGCAAGGCTTGGTCAGGCATGGAGATGTCACATGGAATTTAGTAATAACTTCAAAAACTGATAACGAAATGAAAACAGGCAACAACCAAACAACTGAGAGCTTTCCGCATGATAATTGGGCAGAGTATTACGATTTTATCTATGAACGTACATATGGACAACATTACATGGCATTCACTAATACATCCATTAATGTGGTTAAGGAATTGATCAGTCCGGGTGTTAAAACTATTCTTGATTATGGAGCCGGAACCGGAAGATTAGCTATTCTCCTTAGTCAGGCTGGGTATGATGTAATTGCAGTAGAACAATCACTCCCGATGCTAAACATGCTGAGGAAAAAAGCATTGAAAATCAATCTGAATATTCAAGCAGAAAGATGCAAAATCCAAGAGTATAGTGGTAGAAGTGCAGATATGGCAATTTGTGTTTTTACTGTGTTGAATTATACCGTGGAAGAGGAAGTTCTGATGGAAATATTTCGAAAGATACATCTGCATTTGAATGATAATAGTCTGTTGTTCTTTGATTTAGCAGACCAGGTATTCTTTAAAATGGGCACCCTATTTGATATTAATGAGAATGATTTCAGAAGGCATGTGGTCATAACCCCTGACCATGGTAACCTCTACACATATAAGGAACACAGTCATGGTATTTGCAACGGCAACAAATTTGAGTATGACGATGCTTTCCCCTTAAGATACTGGACTCACACAGAAGTTGATAGAATACTCCGGTCTACAGGCTTTATTCGTGTAAACAGGGCTTTCCCCGAATTTAACAATACGGGCTCGACTTACTATTTGTATCAAAAGATATAATCATAAGTAGTTGGAGGCAATAAGCGAAATCCTTAAAATCACATTGGATTTTAATCACAAATAAAAAATATTGAAATGCTAAGAGAACTGATTTTTAAAAACTAGAAGAATGTCACAACTCTGATTGTGATTTACGTTGTGTTGGAGGATTACATATTAGGTAGAACTGAACAACTGACATTGCCCGGACTTCCAATAGCCGAAATAGGAAGAAAATATGAAGAAGTCGCTAACAGATTTAATAGAAGGGAGAAGTTTTCTCCAACTTATGTACGGAGACATGCTGGTAACAATGGATTTATAGAGGAACATAACGGCAAATTTCTGATTAAAGAAGGACTTGTACATGATATGCGAAGAACGGAATTGCAGGAACTTAGTGAATTGATTTTAAATATGCTTGCTGAACAAAATGCACTATATCAGGATTTTTTTCAGGAGTTGGAGAGGAAATCTGCCGAAAGGGATCTTGGAAGCATAAGAGATTTCATAGTAAGTCTTTTCGATGAAAATCGCTTCAGAAACTATGGCCAGGTATTCGAAGTACTATCCTATTCTATTCTCAAAGTTTATTTTGAGTCATTTGGCTTTGGGCTAAAAAGAATTTCAGTTTCCTTCTCCAACGATGGAGGAATGGATTTCCTGTCATCAAGCGGAGTGTATCAGGTGACTTCCACTCCATCAACTCAGAAAATTCAAGGTAATCTTGGAAAGCTTCCAGGCATCCCACGGGTAATGATTCTTTCACATTGTTCAACGGCTATTCGAGAATTATGTATGAATTCAGGAATTGTAACTGAAATAATAACTACTGATGATTTGAAATCTCATTTCATCAATTGGTTGTATGAGAGAGATAAACTTTCTCGTGTGTTTATGAAGAGCATTATTGCGACCATAAGAGAGGAGATGATTAGGGAAACTACTTGATTGTAAATGGAGGATGATCCATAGACTCTATAATCCCTGGCAGATTGCCAACTCCGGTGAAAAGGAAGCTGACAAGCAACTATCCGTTCACAAGGACGACGGGGAGACAATGTTTATCATGCACGGACTTAGGCTGTCATCACGCTATCACAGAACCCAAATGGCTGGTGAGTGTGATTTTGTTGTCCTTACAAGACTTGGCATTATGGTCATCGAGGTTAAGGGCGGAATAATAGGCTGCGGGAAACAAACGGAAGGAGGAATCGGATACTATCGCCTTGTGGGCGACAGAAAGAAAGAATCTCTAGACGATCCTTTCATTCAGGTCGACGGCAACGCCGATGCAATACAGAAATACCTTCTGGGAAAGAACCTCCGGAATATCTTCGTTGGCAGGATGGTCTGTTTCCCTGAATGCGCCTTCAGCAGGAGTTCTATCGGACAGGAGAATCTTTGGCACAGGGACCATGAACAAACTCTGCCTGATATGATTGTCTTATCAATTGAGCAGCAGCGGCATAAGTTCCATGAAACAGAAATCCGGAACAGGAGTACCCGATACATTCAATGGCAGGAGCTGGATGAGGATAAGATGAAGCGCATCTGCGATGCCCTGGAACCAGAGTTCAACCCTTCAGTACAGAAGTCACTTGTGAAATTAAACCTTGCCGAAGCCGACCGCAGAACAAGGGAAGGATTGGCTATCCTGAGTGGATTGAACGAAAATAGGAGGCTGATAATACAAGGACCACCTGGCAGCGGAAAGTCCACATATGCGCTTGACATAATAATGCGGCTTTGTAAAAACGAAGGTTTAAAGGGACTCTACCTTTGCTGGAACGAACTCCTGCTGGAGGAGATGAAATCAAGGCTGGCAGACCCGGAAATTGATATACCACAGAATAAAATTACCCCAAAGCTGTATTTTGATCTTGCATGCGAGCTGGGAGAGCTGTCTGGTGATAAGTCCCTGGTGCCGACGACTCAGACTGTGAAAAGGGGAGGAGTTAGAGAGTGCGTCAAGGGTGCAGTGTCAAAGATTGGATCCCGGGGGAAAATTGAAAAGTATGATTTCATAGTTGTTGACGAGGCACAGGATATTTTTGACAAGGGTATTGATCATGTAATCAAGGTATTGCTTAAGGTTAACAATCCCCTTCAGAACGGCAGGTATTATATCTTTTATGATGACAGCCAGGATTATCCCGGATCAGATGACCTTGGTTATTATGTACGGACGCGTGACATGTTCAAGGCCAATGCCGCATCCTATGCCTTGACAGCATCGCTGAGGGTTAACACCGGCCACGGTATCAGTGAACTAATTGATCATGCCTCTGTGGGTAGAGTTGAGACAGGCAGGGATTACGGTGAAGACGTAGTTTTCAGGGATTGGGAGGATCCCGAGGAGGCACTGAGTATTATCAGGCAGGTGGTTACAGGTGAAAAGGCAGTATCGGGCTTTGATCACGAAAACATCATGGTACTCTTCAGCTTTGATCTGCTGAAGGAGCCTTCTCCTTTTACTGCGCTGCTGTCGGCAGATAGCGCATTTGAGCTCCTGTGTCCCGAAAACTGCAGGGAGCACAGTGACAGGATAAGGTACACAACCATACTTAAAGCCAAGGGGTTGGAGCGGGATGTGATCATATTAGTCTGCTCATCCATGAAACAAAAGTTGAATGCCTATCAGCTGTTTATAGGAGCTTCCAGAGCCAGATGTAAAGTATACATTTTAATACAGAATAATAACCAGAATGTAAAATGATAAAAATAATTCATACCTCTGACCTCCACATCGGTAAGCGTCTCCACCAGGCTGAGCTTTCAGAGGATCAATCCCTGTTCTTCACCTGGCTGACAGACCTCATAAAAAAGGAAAAGGTCAGCGCATTGCTTGTTTCAGGTGATATCTTCGATGTTGCCAACCCTTCAAGTGAGTCGAGGAAGATATATTACGAACTGCTCGTCAGGCTCTCACGATTGCAGTGCAAAGTCATTATAACTGCAGGGAATCACGATTCCCCTGCAGTTCTCGAAGCTCCTAGGGAAATATTAAAGGAGCTTGATATTTATGTTACTGGCAGCCCCCCGGCAGAGTTGGGGGAAATGCTAATACCTATAAGCGACGACCACGGCAAAACAGGTGTGGTCATTGCTGCTGTTCCATACCTTCGCGAGGCTGACCTCAGGAAATATTCGGAAGATGAGAATGCCGATGACCGCGCTGCTGCAATAAGAAACGGCATTATAAGGATTTATAGTGAAGCGGCAGAGCAATGCAAAAACAAATATCCGGGCATTCCGGCACTGGCCATGGGACATCTTTTTGTTCAGGATTCCATAGTGTCGGAAAGTGAGCGTGAGATCCAGATAGGGAACCTGGATGGAGTTGATGCAACAAAACTGCCTGATTATTTTCTCTACTATGCCTTCGGACACCTTCACCGGCCACAGAATCCGGTTAAGGACAGGATTATTTACAGTGGCGCACCGGTTAAACTCTCATTCAGTGAAAGCGAAAACGAGAACCGGGTGATGCTAATTAATATCGAAGATAAAAGAATCAGTGCAGTTCCTGTTCCTGTGCCGTCATTCAGAAAACTGCTTCGGTTTACCGGCACTGTCGAACAACTTAGGAAGAGCCTGAAAGAACTCCCTGTCACAGATGCGAGCCTTAATACCTTCATTGAGCTTGACGCAGTCGAAAAAAATCCTGACCCGGCTAAAATAACTGCTCTTCAGGCGCTGACTGACGAATTCGACAATGATTCGGCAACAATACTTAAATCCAGAATCGGGTTTTTGAACCAGCCAGTGGGTACTGCCAACCTGTACGATGTGAATGTGACTATTGATGAGCTTAAACCTGAGGATGTTTTCAGGAAGAAGATCGAAAACGAGAATATTGACGCAGAAACGGCAAAGATGCTGACAGAAGCTTTTCAGGAACTTCTGGAGGAGGTATATCAAAAGACGTAGGAAAAGTGACATGAAGATATTGAGGATTAGATTTGAAAACATAAACTCCCTTAAAGGGCAACACGAAATAGATTTCACTGCGAAACCCCTGGCTTCTGCAGGTCTGTTTGCAATAACCGGCCCCACAGGCAGTGGCAAGAGTACCATACTGGATGTAATTACCCTGGCTCTGTTCAATCGAATACCAAGAATTGCAGGTGCTCTTTCGAAAAACGTCATCGAGCAGACCGGGCTGATAATTACCAGGAATATGAACGACTGTTTTGCGGAAGTCAAATATAAATCGAAAGCAGGAATCTTTACATCCAGATGGAGCATTAAGAAAACCAGGAATGGCAATCTGAAGGATTATGAGATGGAATTGGCCAGGGATGATGGCTTTCTTTTCCCGTTAAAAAAATCGGCAGTTCCCGGTAAAAATGAAGATCTTATCGGACTCAGTTTTGATCAGTTTGTAAAGGCAATTGTTCTTGCCCAAGGCGATTTTGCAGCGTTTCTTAAGGCAAAGAAGGGTGACAGGGAAAAGCTGCTCGAACAGGTTACGGGCAGTTGGATTTATCGTAAAATCGGTAAGGCTGCATTTGAAAGGAATAAGGAACTGGGCCAGGAACTCTCAGTTTATCTGGAACGCGAAAATCGCCTTAAGGAGACAATGCTGGATGAGGAGGGCTATAGAAATCTGTCAGCCGACCTTGAGAAGTGCAACAGCGAAATTTCAGGCATCCAGGGTAAAATTGCACTGTTGGCCGATGAAAAAAAACTGAAAAGGGAAATTGCGGATCTTGTTGAAAAAATTGGAGAGCAAACCAGGTGCGAGTCTGAAATCGTGGATGGTCAGAGGAGATTCCTTGAACTGAATGGTGAGAGGCTTGAAAAGCACAGGAAGCTCATCCCTTATCAGATGAGACTATGGGAGTGGCAGAGACTTGGCGATAAAGTAAAGGATGGTGCCACTGCTCTTGAAAACATAAGGCAGGGCATCAGAAAATGCCGTGACGAGATTGCAGCTATTACAGCGAAGGTAAGAGAACTTACAGGAAGTGATGGTGATGTGATCAAAGCGCTTTCCGAATTTGACGACAGAGTTACTGCTCTGGAAAGGGAGAAGTCAGCAAAGGATGGAATAATCAGGGGCAGGGTTGAAAACATGAAAGAACTGGCCGAAGAGTTGGCTGTGACTGTCGATTTCCTTGATATAGAAACTGCAAGAGCGAAAATTGAAGAAGTAATAGGTGAGAATTCAGATATTCTCCGGACATTAATCACCAGGATCGGAACAAATCGTGCTTCTAGGCCTGAGGAAGAGCTCCGAAAGCTAAAGACCTTTGCTGAAGAGGCCCGAAACTATAAAACGGAGAAGGCGGTTTTGGATGAAAAGGCTTCTTCTCTCTCTGAGGAAGGTGAAACGATGAAAAAATTACAGCAGGAAATCGGGGTACTGCCCGGTCTGTTGACAGAAGCCAGACTGGAACGGGACAAGGCTTTACAGGTGCTTGAGATTCTTGAGAAGGATGTCAGAATCAGAGACCTGACAGCAAGTCTTGAAGATCACAGAAAGAAGCTCAGAAATGGAGATCCGTGTCCGCTGTGCGGCTCGATTGAACATCCGTACGTTAATCAGGAGCCTGAATTCCAGGATGATTTGGATGAACGGATTAGCATCGCAAAAGAGGAAAAGGAGAGATGTGACAGGGAGGTGACAAGGCTTGAAAGCAGCATTGCTTCAAACGATAAAAGTCTGAAGGACAAAGAGAAGAAAATTGCAGGACTTACAAAGGAATATGAAAGACTGAGTGAGAATTGCAATGCAATTATTCAGAAGATCCCGGATGAGTTCAGGCTTTCGGATCCGCAAGAGATGATCGCAAAAATTACCTCTGCTGCTGATGATCTGGAAAGGTTTGTCAGTGCAAATTCGAAAGACAGGAAGCTAAGGGAGCTGAAGAGTAAGTCCGGGGAGCTTTCAACTCTTGTAAAGGAGGTCGGTGAGCTTGCAGCAAAAAGGAATGAGATTTTTAAAGGTGATGATGTACATCGGTTCACTTCAGGGTATTCAAACCGATATACTGCGAATCTATCCCTTTCTGAAAAACTGGAGCAGGATGAAAGAGAGCGGTCAGAAAACCTCAATGCGGAAAGGAATACTCTTAACGAATGTGAAACAGCATTGAGCAGGGAAATCATAGGTTACGATGGTCTCGCAGATGCACTTGAAGATATAATGGATGGAGCAGACTACCAGAAGCTTGATGGAACGGACAAGAAATTCAATGAAGAACTGATGGCTATAAGGAGCCTGCTTGACGAGTCCCGCAGGAGTCTGGCTGCAAAAATGCAGAATGATACTGCCAGGAATGCCGGAGAGGTTGATGAGGAAGCAGCCTTGTGTCAGGCTGTACTTAAAGAAAGGAATCTGGAAAGGGATAGTCTTGTTGCAAAGAAAAAAAATCACGACGATGCGCTCCTTAACCTTGAAACGATCTCTTCAGTCATTGCTGATCAGAAAAAAAAGAATGAAAAATGGGTACTCCTCGACAGTTATATTGGTGATGCTGAAGGAAAGAGGTTCAGTATATTTGCTCAGCAGCTTACTCTCTTTCAACTCATAAAGCTTGCCAACAGGAGAATGGATTTATTGAGCGACCGTTACCGTCTTGATATGCCCGGGGAGGAAGAAGACGACAGTCTGGCGGTTATTGACAGGCATATGGGAGACCTCAGGAGATCGGTTAAATCACTTTCCGGAGGTGAGACTTTCCTTGTAAGCCTCTCGCTTGCCCTGGCATTGTCAGACCTTGCCTCCAGGCAAGTCGAGATCAAGAGCCTGTTTATTGATGAAGGATTCGGTTCCCTTGACAAGGTAACCCTTGACCAGACCATTGATACTCTTGAACGCCTTCAGAATGAGACGAGCAAGACTATTGGTGTTATCTCGCACATCGAAGCCATGCAGGAGAGAATCACCACACAGATCAGGCTGACCCGTAACGGCCAGGGATACAGTTCAGTTGAGATTGTTGGTTAATCAGCCGCATGGAATTTGATTTATGTTTTCTTGCATCTCTGACGAATTTTGCACCTGACTTATAGAGAGGTTTCTCGTGGAGCCTGTGAAAATTTTTGTGTAAACGAGTAGCCGTCGGGTTTAAAGAACGCCACATCTGTCACCAAATTTAATGATTAATTGATTAATAATAAACCCACAGTCTCTTACGGGGAAAGTCCATTTCTTTTCAACATAACCAATTATCTTTGATAAAAAAATTATCCAGATATACTAAACCATCACATTGTGACTAATAGAAAAAATGAAAAAGGCAGGTGAACCTTTTAAATATTTTAGGTTGCAGGTAATAAAATGGAGCAAGCTACATCCGTCTGATTATCCATGGAGAAAAACAAATAATCTATGGCATGGATTGGTGGCAGAAATAATGTTACAGAGAACAAGAACTGATCAGGTTTTACCAGTATATAATGACTTCGTTAATAGATTTCCCTCACCACAAAATTACATTGATCACTTAAAAGAAGCTGATGAGAATATTTTCACTAACTTGGGCCTTTTATGGAGAAATGAAGCATTCAAGCAAGCAGCTCTACAGATTGTCGAAGAAGGAATACCAAAATACAAAAAAGGACTTATGAGTTTGCCTGGAATTGGTGATTATGTGTCCTCAGCATTCATTTCTTTTCATCTCAACAAAAGGGAATTGATAATTGACAGTAATATTGTCAGATTATATGGGAGGTATTTTGGGATAAAAACAGATGCAGAATCACGAAGAGATATTGTTTTAAGATCTCTGGCTGATAAGTTAACTCCAAAAAGGAATTTCAGAACTTATAATTATGCAGTTCTTGATTTTGCAATGAATGTATGCAAAACAAGTCCAGACTGTACTAATTGTGTATTGAAAAGTAAATGTTGCTTCAGAAGGAGTATGTTTTAGTTTAAATGGGCATTCCAGTAATAGATTTATTCGCCGGTCCAGGTGGCCTTGCAGAGGGATTTTCGTCTGTTTTTGATGCTAATGGGGAAAGGGCTTTTGATATACGATTGTCAATTGAAATGGACGAATTTGCTCATAAAACGCTGCTGTTTAGGAGTTTTTATAGGCAGTTTGACAGGGATAAGTTACCGGAAGAGTATTATAATGTATTAATGGAAAATAATTCCCACAAAAGAGAGGATAAACTAAGAGATTTATACTCACTTTATAAGAATGAGTACGAAAAAGCATGTGAAGAGGCATGGCAATGTGAACTGGGTAGTGAACCTGAACAAATAGTTGATCTCAAAATAAGCAAGGCGCTTGACTTATCGAAGAACTGGGTTTTAATAGGTGGTCCACCCTGTCAGGCGTATTCATTAGTGGGTCGGTCTCGAGTGGGAGGGATTAGGAAAAAAGATCACAGAGTATACCTTTATAAGGAATACTTAAGGATTATCTCAAAACATCAACCATCTGTTTTTGTGATGGAAAATGTTCAAGGATTGCTGTCTGCAAAGTTGGGTGAAGATAGTATTTTCAAAATGATGCTTAAAGATCTTCGATGTCCAAGCAAAGTATTTACTGATACAAAGAGCAATAAATATAAGATATACTCCTTTATTGCCCCGCCCAATTCGCATATAGATAATGAACCAATGTATTTAAATGATGAGGATTTCCTTATTAAAATGGAAGACTATGGTATTCCACAAGCGAGACATAGGGTAATACTCTTGGGGATCAGGGAGGATATAAAAATCAAACATATTAGAGTACTTAATAAAAACAATGATTATATAAAATTACATGATATTATTGGGAATATGCCTAAATTACGAAGTGGAATCTCCAAAAGAATAGTATCATCGTACATTTTAAAAGAAAGGGTAAGACATCGATATGAAAGAATTATTGACTCAAACACCACTTGGTCTAATACGATAAAAAGGTTTATTAAGGAACTTGGAATATCAGGCGTTGATATTCCAGATGGTTTGAATAAAGGTAATAGTTATGTTGAGTGCATAACTCATTTCAGTAAAACTGAATTACAAAAGTGGTTTGTGGACAAGAAATTGAAAGGTGTAACATGTCATGAAACAAGATGTCATTTAGAATCAGACCTTAAGAGGTATTTATTTGCAGCCCATTTTCTCAAAGAAAACAAGAGATCTCCCAAACTTAAGGACTATCCAATCAGTTTACTTCCAAGTCATAAAAATGCAACCAGTGGTAAATTCGAAGATCGATTTAGAGTCCAAGATCCAGAAAAGCCAGCAACCACTATCACCAGTCATATTTCAAAAGATGGACATTATTTCATACACTATGATCCATCTCAGTGTCGTTCACTAACAGTTAGAGAGGCTGCTAGAATTCAAACCTTCCCGGATAATTATTATTTCTGGGGCAATAGAACGCAACAATATCATCAAGTAGGAAATGCCGTCCCCCCTCTTCTGGCGAAAAAATTAAGTGAAATTGTAAAGAGCATATTAATTAATGAATAGACCACAGGTTAAGGTTATATTTGATAACTTTAAACAGGAGCAAGCATGATATTCATCCGAACATGATAGTACGTTGGTGGGTAAGCATTCGGCTTGCTACATGTTGACAGTGGCCTGACCATGCGCTATATTACCAAGATTAGGTTTCAATACAACTTTCTTAGAGTTCTTTGATATTCTCTTAAAAGTAGGGCGTGCTCAACTTTTTCCAACGATCTCCAATAATTATTGGATCTCCAATGGAGCATTTGGGAGCGTCTGCTGTCAGATCAAGCACCTGACTATTACAGATAATAACAAATAGCAGATATTGTATCTTAGGTATGTAACTAGGCGCCTATGACTATTCATCCCAACATATTCACTTTTATCATTTCAGGACTGAAACAATACTCCCCCCGTGATTGAAATAATTCAGCCCTCACTTTAGCTGTTTCCTCGTTAATATTAGCATTTTTCCATAATTCAAGTACTTTTTTGAAATCCGCACTATTGTTTGATACCTTCGAGAGGTAACCCAGAATATCCTTTCGTAGCTCTTCTGTAAGATAACTATTCTCACTGTTGAACTTATCAATCCTAGATGGAGGGGCATTAGATGATTGTCCCGCAAGGAAGAGTGATGACATGGCTATTGCTTTTTCTGCAGAATCATTCTCGTTTTTCAGAACCATGTGACTGATTTTTCGTAGATAAAAGAATGGCCATGACTTAAGATTCATGTTAATAATGTCTCTAGGGCTATTAATTCTGCATTCAATTATAGCGGCACATATCGCTGCATAATTATTATCAGGATGAATTCTACAGATGTTGACGATTGCCAATTTAAACCTTTCTGTAGCTTCAGTATTGTAATCAGAGATAAGAATTTGAGGAATAAGTTCCACACAATCTGTAATATCCTGACAGACATCAGGCTCATCTTCACCGTTAAGATTGCCCAGCCAGTTTTTTAACCTGCCGATACACTTGCTCATTTTCCCAGAAGACTGTTTTTACCAAACAACATGTTCCTGTCGAGAAGATTGTTAAAATATTCGCAGGTCGTTTCGGGAAGCAATGCGCATGAGTGACATGCAGCAAATAATCCTCCCTGTAAACCGTGTGCCTCCGACTTTTCGCACATTGGGTCATTGGAGCAATTACCCGCCCTTTCATACGTCTTATTTATTAAATGCCCGATTCTTCCCGCCAGTTCGACTAGGCCGCCCATACCGCCCTCACTGCCTGCAATAGTATAGATGAGAACACCTGCCATATCATCGTCCACATAAAGCCTCTCTTTCATTGATAAAGCAGGATATCCTGAATGGAATTCAAGTTCTCTTATGAATAAATGCGAGAAAGAATGAATCATCGTGTATTTAATTAGGAAGTTAGCCCTTATTCCAAATTGGTGACGGCTTGCCATGAGGGATTTATACTGGTCTTTCTCTTGATATACTGAGCAAAGATCATTTACCTTCTGATTGTCGAAGGATATGAAGATACCCTCGCCTCGGTTTACAACCGCTGGCATGAGGTGAATGTTTAAAGGATTAGTTTCCGAAAAAATAGAATTCAGCCTTGCCTTGCCTCCTCTCCCAAGGCCTCCGTGTGGATAAACCCGTGTAAAGCCAATCTGAACACTTGTTTCGGTAAGGTTGTCCAATGAAAGAACTTTGCTGAGCCTGAATTGCTTTTTAATCTCATTATCAACAACAACTTCGCTGAATTTGATTTTTCTGTGATGTTCATTGTCCGGAATTTGAGTATTAAAATAGCTGAATTCCTGCCTTCTGATTGCTAGATCAGAATTCTCTTTCCTGATTGAATCAATTGCCGCGGAGGAGGAAACTCGTTCCTTTCCTGCTTTATCTCCCATATTTATAAAATTGGTAATTATCTCATTGTCTGGTTTTAGAGAGGGATCTCCAAGGGCTGTTCTCAGACCTGTAAAGTAATTTTCGATATAATAGGATCTTAATTCTGAGGAGTCAGTTTCTTCGAATTTTGAATCTGCGCTTTTATAGGCCTCTTTATCATGTATAAACTGGTCCAGCAGATTACGGTCATAATCATTATCCATATAGCTGCCCTGATTCACTTCAGCAACATCTACAGGAATGTACAGGGCAGATGAATTAATCGAAAAATAAAGATTGTTCTGAGTTGTAGTTGTAAGAATACTCTTCGATTCACAATTCTCTTTTGTATTTCCGACCCATGGTTTGTATCCTGAGCATACCGGTCCAACCCGGGCCCATTTTGAAGGGCTTTCACTTTTTCCACAGCTTCTGCAACTGATTCTTATTGAATCAAAGCTTCCTGCATCACTTCCAGAGGTACCCTGATATACCAAATCGGGATTTTTGCATGTGCAACCGATAAGAGCTCTGTAATCAAGAGAACTTATATGACCGGAAGGACATATAAGTACCAGATTATCCTGATGTAGTTGACGTAGTTCATTCTCAACAACTTCCTTAGGAGGATCAAATGTTGGCTTATATTTTTCATTTTTCGGTACCACAAAGATACTTTTCCAGGCATTATAGTCCTTCCAGCTGAAGCCCTTTCCCCTGAACCAGGCAGGAAATGTATAGCAGGATATAGCCCCATTATTAATAATAAAATCTGTGTTTTTGGAATCAGTATAATCATCCGATGAACTTCTTGAATGCCATCTGTCAAGTTCAACCATCGGGATCGTAACAAGATACCGAAGGTTCTTATATCCGGTTAGCTCCCTTAGATGTTTGAGGAACCTTTCATCTTCAACGATAGAAATCCGGAATTTTTCATAATAGAGTCCTTTAAGGGTATCAGGGTTTGGCTCATACCGTTCAAAAAGTCTTTCAGCTTCTTTAAAATATGGCCATTTATCAACAGCAGCAATTATCACTGACCCGAACCGGGTGTGATAAACTGACCCAGCTCCCCCGTATGATGAAAGAAGTTTATACGCAGCCAGCTCTTCATTTGCATTTTTGCTATATTTTTCCATAACAATAGTTCGTTAAAGTTTTAAGCGGCCATAGTGCCGTATAATATAAGTTCTCTGACATGTTTGTTATTTTTTGCAGAGTGGGGGTAAATCCCGAACACGTCAAAAAATCGGTTTAGCATTAAAATATTGTGATTCATTGTTTTAATATCAGCCATGGAAAAAGTACCTCTTTCTTCTTTAGGTATGCTCAACCAATGTATTGCCTTAGCAATATTGATTGAAGTTAAAGAAGCATTGAATTGAAAATGGAGTTTGTTTTCACTTCTGGCTTGTGAGTCATTGAGTCCGGTATGTTGTTTTCCATCGCGATAAAGAAATTCGATCTGAAAGCGGCTATGATAATAAAGCAGCACATCATTGGGATCCATTGAGATGTCTGTAGAGAAATATAGCTTTCGGGCATTTTTCCCATTTGTTTTTGAGTATGTGACATGAACCAGCATGATATTACGTTTTAGGGCTTTGCAATAGACTTCTCCCGCGTATATTGTTGTCTCATCATCCCCTGATATAAAAGTAAAGTAGTCTCTGTCAATTTCGCTAATGTCGATCTTCCCGGTGTATTTTCTTGGTCTGCCTCTTTTCCCGGTAGGAGTATTAGTGCAAAGATATTTCATGTCTGCATCATCTCTGAGCCTGCTGACAAGATGCAAGCCTGATGAGATTACCTGATCCGCGAAGGACTTTTTGGAAAACCATGCATCGGCAACCAGGTACTTTGATATAGATTTTAAGATATCTTTTCTTTCAGATATAACCCCTGCATACCAATCAGAAAGGTTTTGATCACCACGGTTAAGTGTTTGAACAGCTTCAAGGTGAAAAGCAGTATGGTTATCAATATCAATGGCGGCTAAGCCACCAATTTCCAGGCCCCATTTAGCCCTATTGGCACAACCTGACCAATACCAGCCAACACCGGGAGTATGTTTACCGGATTTTGATACATAGCTCGGATCAAAGGCAATAGCATATCTGCCGCTCCCTTGTGATAAGGTGAGCTCCTTGTTGAAAGTTAAAAAATCAAAGCGTTTTTCAAACTGCTGCCGGTATCGTTGTTCTTTATATTTTCCATACCTTGCAAGCTGTAAGAAATTTATTCGACCACGGATGGACAAAAACAGGATAAAAGTCTCCAGGAGAAACATCCTTCTCCATTTATTAATATTTGGCAACTTGTTCATCATGTTAAGAATGAGTGTGTTATAAGGTTTTTGTTCCCTGATAATCATAACTTTTGCAGATTTGGCTAATCTATTAAGTTATTGATTGTCAGGGACTTAGCCAAATTATCTCGTTGTTATTTATTAACTATTCTCTTGATTTTCAAACAATTATATTAACATTTAACGAACTATTGCATAAAGATCAGTATTATTAAGTGTAACTGCTGTTTCAGGCTGAACGATCCTGAGTGAGTAAGGTACCTTCCACAAAGAATCTTCAGGATTGTGAATATCCACAAAAAGTCCTGAGCTTGCCTTGTAATTATCCGGCATTCTGGTTGCCCATTCATTTAATATTTGATCACGGCAACTATTTAGCGTAGTTATCTGATTATTATCAATGTGAGAGTTCTCAAAGAGCTCATTAATGAGTTGTATGACTTTATTTCTGATTTCCTCATTGACAAATTCTGCTGGCGATTTTGCCAGTTGTTCTATCTTATGCCTTATAAGTGTTATTATGGTTAGTGAAAGATATTTTTCAAGTGCTTTCCCAGCAAACGGAGTTATGCTTACAGGCTCAACCTCAGAGTAGAAACGCTGGTGAAATTTACTAAACGACTCATAATGCGAAAGATCCCTGTTACGCATGGGATGGTGTACCAAGTATACTGTACCATTGTGTCTCCTGGCAACGCGGCTGGTTGCCTGAATGTATTCAGCATTTCCTCTGGGCATAGAACTCATAATCATGCAGTTGAACCTATGGATGTCGATTCCTGCAGCAATCATGTTTGTGGAAAGAACAACATCGGGAGGGAGAGTGTTTCCTTTTTTTCTGCGTTGTTCAATCGTATAGTTCTGTTCTATTTCCTTTTTGTTCCTGAATATTTCATCAGCATTTTGCCTGCCGGTAAGCTGCCTTTGTTTAAGATAACTGAACCCGTCATCAAACTTAAGCCCGAATTCCGAAAAGAGCGGAATATCAGGGTATAGTTCCCAGATGACCCTCATGTCATCTGGAAGCCAGTTCTGCAACCTGCTTTCCGTACGCCCTATCTCCCTGAGCGCGTGGTAATACATAAGCACTGTAAAATGATTGTCAGCCTGAATATGGAACCATTCTTCATCTGAAAATCTTTCAAAACGTGCTCTTGATAACAGGTGCAGTGCAGCAATTCGCAACTCCATCCATGTCTGCGACTTCCCGGAGGGAAGAATGCCTACATAAGTCCTTTTGGTTACGTATCCAGGATGTGTTGCACTCCGTTCGAAAGAAGCGAACCAGGAATCGGAACATTTCAGGCCAGGTTTGGGGAAAATGTTTATGTCAGTTCCGTACAGGTGGTTAACCTGGTCTTTCGAATTCTTCGAAGTTGCAGTAGAAGCAATTACTTTTGGATACAGCTTTTGCTTTTCTTTCTTTCTGGCAGTAATTTCCCTGAAAGCCTTTTCAAAGAGGGCTACTGCACTTCCCAAAGGACCAGTTAGAAGATGCAGCTCGTCCTGAATAATGATGTCAATATCTCTAAACAGGCCAATAGTCTCGACTTTATGGGCCATGGTAGCCATTTTGTCTACCGTGGCAAAAAGAAGGGAGGGTTTTTCTCGAAACTTATAAATCTGTTCATCACACAGGTATACAGGGATTTCGTATTGATAAAAATGACAACTTTCTGAATGACATTTCAGTAATTTATTCTGTCCGGTACTTTTGTAATTGTGCACATTATTCATAAGAGGGGTTCCACACCATGGACAATCCTTAAGTGGAAGAGACTCACTGTTTTCGATTTTTTCACCTAATTTTTTAAGGGTATTAGGCGTAGACCCCTGGCCAACATATAGCCCTGTAATTATTCTAACATCTGATATTATGAGACCTGATATTCTAAGTATCTCAAGGGAGGCAATAAGTCTGGCAGCTCTCTGGAGCTGTTCTGCCGTAAGCATGCGAAGAGTATATCGCATGAGACAGGATATTTTATTATCATGAGGGTCTGATAACCTCCTCATACAAATTACAAATGCAATTAGACCCAGGTAAGCTTCAGTTTTTCCTCCTCCCGTAGGAAACCAAATCAGGTCTGTGATTTTGTTACGAGATGTTTCTATATTTTTGTTTTCAATGAACGCATCAAGGTTCAGTAAAATGAATCCAAGCTGAAAACCCCTCCATCTAAAATTCTTTAGAGATGGCTTATTATCTGTGTAGAATTTCCGAAGTACATGTTCATCCAAATTTTTGCCGATGGGTTTCTTGTCGTACATCTGCATTAGAATAGCGCTGTTCATTAACCTAAAGGCCTGCATTGCTTTCTCCTTTTGTAATAAGACGATATTGCTCAGAATCCTGTCCGCATCTTTTTTTGAATCTTCAAGCTCGCTTTTAATGCACCATTTAAGATAATCATTTGCGAAGTCATTAAGGTTCTTAATAATGTCATTATCTATAATCCCCGAAAACAGTGACATTTCATAAATGCCAAAAAGTTTCTCAAAACGTTTTGTTCCGGACTCATTGACAGGGTCCGGAGATGTCTCGGGCAGACAATAAGAAGGAAGAAAGTCGGTAAAAACATCTTTGAGACCTGTCTCCGGAATAATGCGGAAACCTGAGGCAGTTCCGTGACCTATTGCGGGGTTAAACCACATATCATAAAATTTGTTCTCTTCCGTATGGTAGTTTTTCAGGAAATCCTTTTTTTTCTCACTGATGGTAAGTTTTGCATTGAACACGGAGGCGCACGTTGTATTAATATGGTGAAGACTTAGAGTGCCATTTCTCGATGAATGACCTTCTGACATATTGGCAACCATTATCTTAACAAAACGAGAATCATTGCCTGAGACATACTTTACTCCCACCACTATCTTTAAGGGATTGTCTGCAAATGGCGAAAATGGCCTACTTACCTCTGAAACCGTTTCATTTTCCACGAAGTCAGGAAAACATTCGGAAGGGAGTTCAAATTCTATTCTTCTACCCACCAATAATCGCCTTTTATTCCTTAGTATACCGTAGATAAACCTTTCTGTAAACCTGAACAGCTTAACAAAGGGATCAATGAAGCAGACCGAATCCATCCAACCATTTTTCTTGTGTTCATCAGATGCATCATTGAAGTTGTCAAACAGGAAAAACTTGAATGTTGTGTCGACATAGCACCTGATAACTTTACCATTATCTTTTTTAATCCCCTTCGCTTTTTCTTCCTGTTCATTTACATCTATCCGCTCACCAATGAATGTATCAAAGGGATATTTCGTTTTGAATTGATTGTATATATCAACAGAAAGTAAATCAAGCAATTCACCGCTATTATTTTCTTTATTAGTATTATTCCCATCCGGTGCCGAGAAGGAAACATAAAACGTATTCTCTTCTTCCTTCTGCGAAAGTTCGAGCAAATCCTTAAAGCGCTTATTAAAGCCTGAAACAAAATCAGGCGGGAAAAGCGGCCCCTTGATATTTCTGGTTATCCTGCATTTATATTTAAGTTTTATTCCTGCCTTGACCGGGGAGTATTGTATTCCGCTGACAGTCAATCTGAGGTTATCGGTTAATTTGCTCTTCGCCTCTTTATTAATATGAATTGATAGTCCCATTGAAGAGGGAAACAGCTCTGTACCCATATCTTCATCTGCTGCATCGGGTCTGTCAGAAATATCATCTTCTAAAGCCGGATCAGATTCAGCCTTGCCTGCAGGAAATAAAATTGCTGTGGAATAGTATAGTGCGGGGTTGAAGTCAACTATTTCAGAATACTCTCCGATATCGGCACCTTCCGCATAAAACAGTGCATTTTCACTGGAAAATGCAGGCCCGGTAAGATTGAGTTTAACAAAATCTTCCGAGAATTTCGAGGAATTAACTTCTTTGCTCATTTTCACTTCCTTCAATGTATTCAAGAAAATATTCAAGGTATTTTTGGCTATTGTTACAGTTCTTCAGAAACTTTTTAATAACATCCCTATTGTATGTTCTGGTTTCATTTCGGATACTCTGCATGACTTTCCATGTTTTGTCGGTATCATATTTTGAATAACCTATGAAATCACACAAAATTCTTAGGTCCTTTTTTGATCGGATCATTTCCCGGACTCCCTTAAGCCAAGATTTAAAAGTGTTAAAGCTAACACTCAATCCCATACTCTGGAGCAAATTAAATGCACTTTCAACAGCTATGTCATCATCTGTTAGCTGATCTGAAAGATCCGCCCAGAATTTGTTTTCTGTCTCATGTTCAAATTTACCAAGAAACTGTATAATATCTTCCCGTCTTGTTACCCGATAGTTTGTCCAGTAATCCATATTCCTGTCATATGCACTCATCTTTACAGGTGTAATGGTCTCTCTCCCTGTTCCGCTGTTTGATATCATGAATAACAAAGACGATTCTGTTCGGAATTGTCTCTTAAGTTCATTAAGCCTTTCTAAGGCTACTCCATTATCTTCATCGTCAGATTCATCAATACCTGAATAGTCATCGTCATAGTAAAATTCAGATTCTTCAGGGAGTCCTTCTAAAATTTCCTGCATTATCTGGGGCTTTTGAGGACACCCAAGCTCTTTGTCAATTTCTTTTTCAAGCTTCCTCTTCAAATCACCGGAATATTCTTCTCCAAATAGCTTTGCGTATATTTTGTAAAGTGACCATTCGGATTCATGATCGAACAACTTCAGGAAGCTTTTCCTCATTTGCCATGCACCTGTTCCCGCAATCACCATTTGATATTTCTCAGGTTGTTCTTTAATAACTACGGTAAAATGAATAAGTCTATGCGGGTTTATAAAGAAGTATCGTCCACCGCAGGGAAGCGGGTCCATCCCTGCTGCCAGATCAGAATATCTTCTGAATGGGGAATTACTCGCCGGAATGTACTCTTTGTTAATCAGATGCTGATATGTTCTTGAATCGACTACAGCCACATCGTATCGGCCAAGTTTAGTTTTCGCAATAAAATCCCTAATAATTTTTTCAACATCAGGTATTATTACAGGATTAATTTGCTGGTTGCAATTGATTATTTCTTCGGATTTTTTTTCTACAAAGAACTCAGCCGTTTTTACGAATGATGCAATTGCCATCTTCCTTTTCTTGTCCCTGTCATCCGGAATGAACGCCATCAGGCTTAGTGGCAGGATGTCCATATAAGTGTACTTGTGCCTGTGGAGCCAAATTCTTATCATTTCGGCGAATGACTCAGCAACCTGGATCTCATCCATTATGTATTCCCCGCTATCCGATAATTCATTATCTGCACTTGGAATACGAAATGCATAATTGTCCGGCCGGAGAATCATTGAAGCAGGCAGGGTTTTATCAGGTCTGCGGGCGAAAAGCATAGACCTGTGTAGGAGTGTGAAGTTTGAGGCATTACTACTGGAATAGTCATCCCTACCCTGCTGAACTCGGTCAGTGTAAGTGTCCAGAACAAATAGTGGACCAGCAAAGGCACCGTGGATGTCATTGACAAAACCGTCAGTCATTTTTTTGTTTCGAAGAAAGAAAACAGCCATTCTGTCTTTACAGCGCCTGATTGCTTCATTCAGGCTCTCAGTAAACGGTGGAGAACGGTAAAAAACATGCTCAGGACATCCATATATGGTTATATGTCTTCCACTTACGGACGAAATATTTACAGGACCGCTGATTCCTGTTTCTCGGCCGAGATGGTAAACCACCCTTGCAAGGAAATTGTTTCGTCTGTTAATACATCCAAAAGGACGTTTAACAGCAAAAGCATAATCAGAAGAATGAATTTCGTGACAGACTAGGTTCGTGTTTAGCGGATAGGGGTCAAATTCATTCGAAGGCCAGCTTTTAACGGCAGCCCCAGCAAGTTCGTATGCAAGGAAAACAGAAAGGCACAGGTTAGCGTAGTAGTACTTTATTTCACTATTTCTTGAGGGAATATGCAGGTAAAACAACTCCTTTTTGTCTGATTCACAGAACCTGATGGCTACATTTATTACCTTCTTCTCCACGATGGTGAATTCACTCTCAGATGAAAGATCAAGCATCTGTCTGATAAACATCATAAGGCCGTGATATCCTGCGGGGAATATTTTTAGATCACAAGTTGCCTCCATATATAACAACGGTTAATTTCATTATTGCCCTTGAGGCACCCACATACATTTCTTCTTTATTATATTCTCCAAATCCTTGTGTGAACAAAACCACATTCAGCGCATCCAGACCTTTCGCCCGGAAGATACTGTCGCATCTGCACTCGGGAGAATTATAACAATTTTCACGGGTGATCTTATTCCACCCGAAGTTTGTTATCATTCGTTTATATGCAATACTATCACCAAATTCATGTGAATAAAGCAGAAGTGTGTTTGAGGGTCTAAAATCCGGATCATTCTTCATTTGAGCATTTAACTCAGCAAGTAAAGTCTGAAGATCAATGAAATTGTTTATGTGCCTTATTTCAATGGCATTCTCTGGATATGCTGACTGTTCAGGAAGCCAAGTGCCCCTCCTGTTTTTTATTGCTTCAGTAAAATAAAGCAGGCTTGGGGTTTTAATGCTCCTGTGAACAACAGAAAGTCTATAATGGACAAATCCTTTATTATCACGGAGATCTGATACAAAACTGTTTGCGATTCTTTCCCTGTTCCTGTAGGCTTGATCCTTGTCTATTAGGATCAGAATACGTGATTCTTCCATCAGATCAACGAAATCGAAAGTAAAAGTATCAGCAATTTCCTGTGTCTCGTCGAAAATCAAAAGCGTTTTTTCCGGGGAGAGATTTGAAGCTGCCTCGAGAATCAGATTCTGCTTGTCCTGCAGATTTTGAAAATCAGCAGTTCTTCCCGCCTTGGCCACCATAAAGCGCCAGAAGGTATTAATTGTAACAGTGACATTCTTTACATGAAAGTTATGTTCATCACAAACCCTTATGCTGTCAGATCCGAATTTTTTGGCCAGCAAATTTTGAAGTGATGCACTGAAACGCCATTGCATTGGCTTGTTGTAACAAAGGTATATGATATGATTTTGTCCATTATTCACAGATTCTTCAAGCTTTTCTAAAATAAGGTTCTCAGCAAAAGTAGTTTTTCCAGAGCCGGCAGGGCCTTCAATAATTATTCTCTTGTTTGACAACAGCCCCTTTACTGTTTCAATATTTCTTGTTAATTCATGGTATAACCTGTTTATTGAAGAATACCCTTTGAGAAAAAACTCCCCACCAAGAAGTATGTCCCTTATTTTCTTCATTGTATTCATGTCATATCTGGAGCCAGAAAATCCCACAAGTCTCTCGTGCACAGCATTATAAAACCTAAGAGATGGGATTTCCTGCTGACTATTCTCCCGCGCAAGGATAACAGACTTGTCTGTTATGGAAGGGGGGAAAGGATTTGGATTAAAAACGGAGAAAGGAAAGATAATAAGATTTGACACAAAAGGAATAATCCCAGCTGGAGCAAATTCATTGGGGATTAATTTGTCCAGAAAGACAGTATGTAGAAGTTCTTCTGCTTGGGTAAAAGGATTTTCATAAATTGGTGTGCCGGTCGACTCCTCAAGAAATATCCCGTTACGAAAAACCGGTCGTCCGCCCTTAACTTCTATCAACAACACCCCTATGGGAGTAATTAGACAGAAATCAATCTGAGACTTGCTTTTCCCAGGTCTCCCGTATTTTAATCTAAGGTCATGAATTACAAGCCACTTTTCATTGACCTTGATGTCTTCCAGCGACTTAATCAGTCTGTACACGGATATCTCTCCCTGAAGCGGTTTGCCCTCTGGTCCGGTGATATACCTTTCCAACTCATGTAACGGATAATGCTCGGTTGATGTGAAATCTATTATCATTATATTGGAGAGTTAAAAGAACAGAGTCATAAATAGAGTATCATAATCAATTTTCTCCACATCAATTCCTAATTCATATTTATTTAAACTAATAAAATCACATAATCTTTCACAACAGCATCGCTGCTTAGAGTGTCTGCAGTATGCGGATATATTGCTTTAAATGCTCTTTTACACAGAGCCAGCTGTTCTGCCAGTAATATATTTATGATTCTGTCAGTGCTACTCACCTACGTCTTCGATTTATAATATTTAAGAAACTTCTTATACTATACTAATTCATTCCCCATTATTAGAATCTGTTTAATACGTAGTCAATGTTATAATACATAACTGAAGCTATACTGGCATCCTTACTAAACAAACTAAAATAATCCTAATTTATTTCACAATGACATGATAAAAATACACTGAAGGTTGATAGCCATAAGGGTGAACAGATTTTTGTTTTTCCACTTCACTAGTGTCCGGTTAAGATTTGCCTGAAGGCATCTAATATATTTATATACAACATGATACAGCGTTTAAAAAATTTGACGATTTGAAAATATATTTTCGCTCTTTCCTTTATTTGAGCGAAAATGCATATAGGTAAAACCGTCTTTGCGCAATTGATGACATTTATGCCAGAATACGAGTTTCAGAAGTGTGTTGATCATTACCAGGGAGACTACCGCGTGAGAAAGTTTGATTGCCGGGAACATTTTCTTGTCATGAGTTTTGCCCAACTCACCGGTCGGGAAAGTCTTCGTGATATTGAGAACTGTCTGACTGCTTTCTCTGGCAAGCTGTATCACTCCGGTTTTAGCAAAGCAGTTTCCAGATCTACTCTTGCTGATG
>Ga0208196_1001249_pt1 | contig 28314 bp, 27 predicted proteins | sample AD_JPNNA7_MetaG_FD_184443 | JGI IMG/M metagenome (GOLD analysis project Ga0208196, IMG submission 184443) | Active sludge microbial communities of municipal wastewater-treating anaerobic digesters from Japan - AD_JPNNA7_MetaG (SPAdes) (version 2) | ecosystem: Engineered > Bioreactor > Anaerobic...
AAAATCATATCCAGTGCGTAGGGATAATCCATTGTCAGGTCGGGCCCAACAGAAGCAATCATGCGCAGCTCTTTTCTGAAAAAGGTATTGAAGTTAAGGCGGGGAGCTTCTTCCAGACATATTCCAAAAAAAGCTACCTGACCATTGTGACGGGCTATCTCAAAGCATTTATTAATAACTGCCACATCCTGTCCGTATGCGTCAATAACAATATCAGCCATTGAACCATCAGTAATAGCTTTGATTGCTTCTAAAAGGTCGCTGGTATGGGGATTTATGGTATGGGTTGCACCCATGTTTATTGCAGCCTTACAACGGTAGTCTAATGGGTCAATAGCAATAACACTCCGTGCCCCAAAATTTTTCATCAATGCTGTAAATAGCAATCCTACCGGCCCCTGCCCCATGATGGCTACATGTTTGTTGTATGGTTTGTCAATCCTGAAGGCACAATGTGATACTGCACCTAAAAGCTGTGTTATCAAAAGCTCATTCAAAGGTAAGGTGTCAGGGATTGACTGCACTCGTGATGGTGGCGTTACATGGTATTCTTTAAATCCGTCAAGGAATGGCGGATAATACATTACAGGAGTTCCTTCTTTAAACTGCTTAACCCTGGATGCTTCTATAACACCCAGACATTCATGGCCGGGATATCCAGGTGGCAGCGGGTAGGATTCTCTGGAATAAACTGATGTAAAATAGGGTATGTCCGAACCACATATCGCTGCCTTTAATAACTTAACCCTGACATGACTGTCAGAACAATCGGGGATAGGATCATTATCAACTGTAAATTTTCCGGGAGCAACAATCCTGGCTGCACGCATAGAGTGAAATCCTGATAAAATAAATTAATATATACAAATAAATCATAACTACACAATGTTATTTCATATGGTTATTGTCAATCTATTTATTGACATTTTAAAGCGTATTTGAATAGTTAACATGTATATAGTGGTTCATTGTTGTTTAACTTAAAAATTTTTTAAATAGTTGTACCTATGATATAATGATTTTACTTGACAATTATTATTTATGTTTTAGGATATATGCCTATAGTTTATTATATAGTAGCTTCAGGGGTTTGGGAATGAAGATCACATCAACAAAGATAAATGGGGTGGTATTGATAAAAGTTGAGGGTTCGCTTGCTACAGAACAAATCAAGCAGTTTGAAAAAGAACTATATACGGCACTTGATAAAAATAGCAATGTAATAATCGATTTTAATGAACTATCGTTTATATGTAGTGCTGGTTTAAGTTTGCTCATTGCATCACACAAAAAGGCAGAGGAAAAAAAATTAAGGCTTGTTTTAACCGGGTGCAGTGATGATATATTAAAATTATTCTCGTTAACTGAAATTGATCAACATCTCAATATTGTAAACTCAATAGAAGAAGCGCAGTCACTGATTAATGCAATGAAATAATTAGCAAATGAAAGTAATAGCCTGCCTGGGAAATCCCGGAAAAAAATATTCTAACAATCGTCATAATGCCGGTATACTTGTGGGTGCTGCTATAGCGCAGCACTACAGTATAACAGTAGGAAAGAAAGAGCATGATGCACTAACCGGAAGCGGTATAATCGAAGGTCATGAATGTATTTTCATGATACCGCAAACGTACATGAATAACAGCGGCATAGCAGTGCAAAAGGTGATGTCATATTACAAAGAATTGCCTGATAATTTAATTGTTCTGCATGATGATATAGAGCTTACGTTTGGTAATGTTGCTTTAAAGTTTGGTGGGGGTCATAAGGGGCATAATGGAATCCGTTCAATCCAGCAGCATGTTGGTACCCCTGATTTTTACCGAATACGTATTGGCGTTGGAAGGCCTTCCGATGCCATCCCCGTGGCAGATTATGTTCTTTCGGATTTTACTCAGGAAGAAAAAAGTTATTGCGAAGACATTATACATAAAACTAATTCAATCCTCATTCAATGCTTACATCAAAAATAATTATGAGCGATAGTTACATGTACTTGACTTATTGCCCTTTCATGGTATGCTATAGGTATAGTATGCATTGCTGCTACAGTAAAGCAGACGGCTGGTACAGCTAAACAGCAATGTCATTCTGAGCCGTAGAAAGTTATTCTGAACAATCGTGTTGTTGTATGGTCATGTCATTCTTAACAGAGTGAAAAATCTCGTCGTTTTATAAAAGAATAGTTTCTATGCTTGCGAATGCTCCATCAGAATGACATAAAGCACTGTGCTAATCAGAATGACGAAGGTAGAAAAAGATATTCCATGTTATAATTATATAGGAGGTAAAATTATGAAAATTATTGTGCCACTTGCACCAGGATGTGAAGAGATTGAAGCCATTACCATAATCGATGTACTGCGGAGAGCAAATCTTAATGTTGTTTCAGCAGGGTTAACCGATTCACTGATAACGGGGTCGCACGGTATTGCAATAAAACCTGATATTCTATTGCACAAAGCCAATCCTGTCGATTATAATTGTATAGTGTTGCCTGGAGGAATGCCAGGGAGTGAAAATTTAAAAAAAGATGATGATGTTATTAAATTTATTAAACATATTTTTTCAAAAGGCGGCTATGTTGCTGCAATATGTGCTGCTCCTATCGTGTTGGGGTCGGCACAGATTTTATATGGTAAAAAAGCTACCTGTTTTCCGGGACTGGAAGGAGAGCTTATTGGTGCAACATTAATAAATGAACCGGTTGTAGTAGATGGTACCATTATAACAGCAAAGGGCCCTGCTTGTGCTATACCATTTGCCCTTACATTAGCTGGACTTTTTGCTGGCAAAGATGTTCAGGATACATTAAAAAATGCCATGCAGGTTTATTGGATGTAGTGATATATGAAAAAGAGTCTTTTTAAGAAGGGAGCATATATTTATATCGAAGGTGATGAAGACGCTGATACTGTTTACATTGTAGATAAAGGGGTTGTCCAGTTAAGCCGTTATAATAAAAATGCACCGATATATAAAAACATATTAAAAGGTGGCGAGTTTTTTGGTGTCACTGCATCCCTTTGCAATAAACCCCGTATGGAATCGGCTATTGCACTTACTGATAGCATTATTACATCATTGACCAGGCAAGAATTTATTAATCTTTTATCAAAGACACCTCAAATTGCTATAAAAGTGTTAAACTACTTTTCGGACGAGCTGCGCGCATATAATGAGATGATGATTGCCTTAAAGGATAAAGAGGTGGAACTGGAAACACCTGAAGAGGCATTGTATAATCACATCAATTATTTTTATAAAAATAACAGTTATGCGTATGCATTGTACTGCTGCAAGCGTTATGGAGAATTATATCCCGGTGGAATGTTTGCCACTGCTGTCAAAAGCATAATGGAGAAGATAAAAGGAAAGGTAAAGGGTTCGATAGTTCCTGTTAATGAACCTCCGTATAAGATATTTATGGATCAGCAGATGATCTTTTGCGAGGATGAACCCGGTAATGAAATGTATATCATCAAAGAAGGCAAGGTTAAGATTATAAAACTTTCAAGTGAAAGTGAAATTATTTTGTCGGTTTTGAAGAAGGGTGATGTATTTGGTGAAATGGCTCTTATTTCGGACAAACTTCGCAATGCGGCAGCCATAAGCTGGGGAAAAACCATTCTGTTACCAATAAAAAAGGAATCGCTGGTAGCTGTTATGAAACAAATGCCCGCCATAACCCAGTTGATATTTAAGGAACTATCGCACAGAATATGGTTTACCTATATACAATTAGAATCGCAATTGTATGATAAACCAATAACACGAATTTACGCATTGCTGGAGAATAAGCTTATAGAAAAAAATGTTTCGCTTAAAAGCAATGAACCGGTGAAACTTAACTTTGGCATTGATGAGCTTTTAAGGATGTTAGGCTACATTTCTTCAAAGATGGAGAAGTCAACCAATATACTTCTTGGTGATTCTAATTTAGAGTTTAACATTGGCGAAATCATTGTTCAAAAGCCAAGTCAACTTTCGGCAAAAGCAAAATATTTTAAATCACGTGACCATATGGCAATAATAGAGAGTGAGGAAGAAAAAAAAGAAATTGAGAAACGACAGGGGATGGAAATAGTTACAGAACCAGCAGTAAATGAAAAAGTTTCCACAATTGAAGAGATGCATGTTACTGCAACGACAATGAATGAAGCAGATACATTTTTACAGTTTGAGGAAAAAACTGATGAAAAATCTGACCACTACAAGAAAGAAGAGTTGCATGTAATTTCTGAAGAAATTGACATTTAATTTTTGCATTGACAATTTGCTTATCCTGTTGTTGTTGTTTTATGGAATTTAATAATGATTGAGGGTATTTTTGGAATCCTTACCTGTACATACTTGTTTTATCATCGATGCTTCACTCAGTAAAGTTATCTCAACTCCTGAAACTATAGATGCAACCATCCATTATGTTTCTCACCCTTATAACGAATTACCTGATATACTGCATTTGCTCATTGCCAATGTCAATAGTTGTTATGCTCTAGTATGTATTATACCTTCAGATTGTTATGAATCTATAGGAACTGTTCTGAACACAATTGATATAAGTGGTAAAAATGTGTACATTAACTATGTATGTGTTGGCAATTTACATCAACGTTTTGATGCAATTGAAGGTTTAATGGCTTTTTATAGCGATAGTATTACCATGGATGAATTTTTATATATTGCACAACGGTCACAATATAACGCTCATCAGCATTTTGAAATAAAGAGTTTAACACGACATTATCTCCATGAACTGGAAGATACTGAAAGAGATTTTGAAGCGCTCATTAATATTGGCAAGGCTCTTTCCATAGAAAAAAATCCGGACAAGCTGTTACGTCTTATTCTCCATTTAAGTAAAACCATAACTGGTGCAGATGCTGGAAGTATTTATATTGTGGAAGAAAAAGAAGGTAACAAATTATTGCGTTTTAAGCATTCACATACATTTTCAAAAGAACTCCCATATGAAGAATTTTCCATGCCTATGGATAAATGCTCTATTGCAGGATATGTTGCTGTTACCCAGCAGGTGTTGAACATCCCGGATGTTTACCAGTTGGGAGTTGATGATCCTGTTTCATTTAATTCATCATTTGATAAAGCTCATGGTTATCGTTCAAAATCAATGCTTGTAGTGCCAATGGTTAATCACATCAATCAGACTATTGGGGTAATTCAATTAATTAATAGTAAGGAAGATTTTAACAATGATTATAAAGGGAATGAAGCATATTCTGTAAAGCTTATAAGCAAGGATGATTTTGAAACAAAGGTTGTACCATTCCAAAAACGGTATGAAAGCTTAATGGAAGCGGTTGCCTCTCAGGCTGCTATTGCAATTGAAAACAACAGGATGATACGCCAGATCCAGAATCAGTTTGAAGAGTTTGTGCGTGCATCGGTTACGGCAATTGAATCACGTGATGTTGCTACATCAGGCCATTCATTCAGAGTTGCTGACATGTGCTTGAAGATTGCAAACGCCATCAATGAAGATCACGATGAGGCTTTTGCATCAGTTACCTTTACCGAAACGCAATTAAAGGAACTTGAATATGCTGCCCTGTTACATGACTTTGGCAAGGTATATATTGATACTGCTATTTTTTTAAAATCACATAAATTATATCCAAAAGATTTAGATAATATAGTGCTTAAGCTGGAGTATCTGTATAGATACCAGCAGTTAAAATATGCAATGACTATCTACCAAAAATTAATAAACGACATGGATTATGAAAAGTGGTCGCATGTTATTCAATCTATTGAATATGAACGCGACATGGTGTTGCAAAAAATACTCAATGCTAAACAAAAGGTTATAGAGCTTAACAATCCTATGGTTAAAGAAATAGATGTGGAAAAAGAGGTGGAATCACTGTATATGATGTTACATTCGCTTGAATGTTATGATATTGAAAATAAGCCAATGGAGATAGTTACTAATGATGATATAAAGAATCTTAAAATTAAACGTGGCAGCTTAAATGAAGATGAGCGGCACGAAATTGAAAGTCATGTTATTCACACCTATAACTTTGTAAGTACGATACCATGGCCTCCCGAGTTTAGTCAAATACCCGAAATAGCCATAAAGCATCATGAAAAGCTGGATGGAACGGGGTACCCCTATGGATTAAAAGGCGATGCAATACCATTGCAGGCACGGATTATGGCACTGGCTGATATCTTTGATGCATTAATTGCTACCGACAGACCATACAAACCACCAATTACCTTTAATCAGGCGTTAAAAATAATTGAGGAAGAAGCCTGTAACAATAAACTTGACAAAGAATTGGTTGCTCTGTTTATAAATAAAAAAATATATGATCAATTTGATAGGGATGCCTACAGGATAAAAGCGCAATAGTTTGCTTTTTAAATTCCAGAGCAAACCTGTACTGGATGCATGTCATGATTCAGTATAACAATGGTGCTCAATGTTATGATGAGGTAAAACCGATAGTCATCCTGAACGCCGAGTCGGGATCTAAAGTTATATATCTGGATTCTGGAACAGGTCCAGAATGACAAAGGTGGTCCGGGCAAGCCCGGAATGGCAATCGTTGATAAATCTATTTTTTATAGAGGAGTGCATATCTATGAGTATGATATCGAAGCAGATAACAATTGTATGTGGCAGTTTAATTATAGTATCAATGACAGTATGCTCATGGGCACAGGATAAAAACAGGGTAACATTTTTGTATACCAACTCCCTTAATGGGATTATCGATGCCTGTCAGTGCGCTGCCGATCCTAAGGGAGGGCTTGTTAAGCGCGGGTATGCTGTTGCCCAATTAAAAACAAAATATCCTGGCGCAGTACTCCTTGAAAGTGGAGATTTCTGTAGTTACTATCCTGACACCATGCTTACAAAATATATTATGAAAGCCTACCGGCATATTGGCTATACGGCTGTGGGGATTGGCGATCAGGAGTTTGCTGCAGGGGTTAACACATTCCATCAGTACATCAATGAGCTGCCGTTTGTGAGTGCCAACCTGTACTATTCTATCGGTGGCAGATGGTTGTCGCCAAAAAAAAATATAACAGTAACTGTCGGTACCATGAAAATAGGTATTACCGCCATTATTGATAACGACGCCTTTAAGTACTACCCCAATGATATTATCACCAAGATTAAGGTTACCGATATAACCGAAGCATTGAAAAAAGAGATTGCCGCCATGGAAAAAATGGATTTTATTGTGCTGCTTTCGCATTGCGGTTTTGAAAAGGATAAAGAGCTGGCAGCGCAGTTTCCCCAGATTGGACTTATTGTTGGTGGACATTCACAAACACTTATAAAAAAGCCTGTAAAGATTGGCAATACGTTTATAGTGCAGGCAGGAGCAAATGGGGCGCGTATTGGCGTGCTTGATGCTGTAATAACTAATAAATATATTGCTTCGTATAAGCATACATTTATCCATCCGCGATATGAAGACCCCGATGATGAAGCAATTGCAAAAATGATCAAGGAATATAATGATGAGATTGGAAAGCAGTTTCCACGATAGTTACTTGAACACATTTTCCTCTGCAGGGAAGGTATGCTCTTTAACTTCTTTGTGATAATTTTGGATTGCCTGTTGTGATATAGTATAGAGATCAGCATATCGTTTAAGAAATTTTGGATTGAAACCCTTATTTAACCCTAAAAGATCATGGATAACCAGCACCTGCCCATCACAGTAGCGTCCTGCCCCTATCCCAATAGTGGGGATAGCAAGTCTTTGGGTTATCTCTTTTGCTAATGGTTCGGGCACCATCTCCAGTACAATGGCAAATGCTCCTGCTTCCTGTAACAGCAGCGCATCCTCCAGTATGGTTTTTCGTTGCTCTTCATCCTTGCCCTGAACGGAGTAACCGCCCAATTTATGAACTGATTGTGGTGTTAAACCAAGATGTCCCATGACGGGGATAGAAGCTTTGACAAGCGCTTCCACTACAGGGACAAAATCCTTGCCGCCTTCAAGCTTAACCGCATTGCTCCCGGTTTCCTTCATGATGCGCCCGCAATTGCGCATGGTATCTGCTATGGAAACGTGATAGCTCATGAAAGGAAGGTCAGTAACAATAAAGCTGCCGGGAGCACCGCGCTTAACCATACTGCTATGGTATATCATCTGGTCAAGCGTCACTGGAATAGTTGTGTCGTATCCGGCAACAACATTGCCCAGTGAATCGCCAACCAGTATTGTATCGATATCAGTTTCGTTTACAATACGTGCAAATGCATAATCGTAACAGGTTATCATGGTAATTGGTTGCCCGGCTTGTTTCATCTTTGCAAAGTCTTTGATGTTTTTTATTGATGACATGCTACAACCTCGCTTAAAAGTTTATGTGAAACAGGATCAATGATGTTCATATTTATTTCTGATAAAAGCTGCCACACAAACGGACGCGAATATATCTGTGGATGAGGAAGTGTTAAATGTTTGGTAGTGCATACAACATTGCCAAAGAGCAGCAGATCACAGTCGATGATGCGGGGCCCTTTTGCCACAGTACGTACCCTGCCAAGCTTATCTTCTATATCCAGCAAATGGTGTAATACATTTTCAGCTTTAAGCCCTGTAACTATCTCAACAACGCAGTTTAAAAAGTCTGGCTGCTCGGTAAATTCAAGGGGCTTTGTTTCAATAATGCTGCTTTGCTTCACTATCGTTGTATCCTCAACTGTTGATAACAATGAAAGTGCCTGGTGTATGTTTGCAAGCCTGTCATCTATGTTGCTTCCCAATACTATATAAGCGATAGTTTCCATTATAGGTTTTCCCTGTAATCACTACCTGTTAATTCTATAATAGTACACATCTCCTTAATGCGGGAAAGAACCCTGCCTTCTGCGATATCAGCCAGCGCCCGGTATGGATCAACATTTGAAGTGAATAGTGTAAATTTTTCTGCTTCATAGCGGGCATCAACCAGATTATACAATGTTTCCTGCTCCCATGCCGAATCACGCTGAACACCAAAATCATCAACCACAAGTATATCAGCATTTTGAAGTTCATATTCGATTTCCTGGGCTGTCCCATAGGTGGCAGAGCCCTCTGAAAATGTTGCCCGGATTTTATTGAAAAATGTCCTGGATATTTTTATAAATCTACCTTCAATTGCATGGCGAATGATAAGCTCTGTAAGGATAATGGACGAAAGAAGGGTTTTTCCGGTGCCGGGATTACCCCATAAAAATAATCCCTTCCGTACATCAGGAAATTTTGAAACTAAATCATATGCTATATTTTTTGCATTTGCTGCTAATTTAGAGTTTGCTTCAAATGAGTTGAAAAAGCGCCATTGGTACTTTTTATCGATACCTGACTTTGCATAGATTGTTTTAATGCGATTGATCTTCATACGTATTGCACGGCAATCGCAATCGGATATCATGCCGTCTTTTTCAATAAAATAGGGGGGTAATCCATTGCATTGGCATTTTGTCAACACACACCGCGGGCAGGGGACCAGCGGCTCTTCACCTATCTGTTCAAAGTTTGGATTGCGAACGATCCCTGTATATTCACAATACGAGCAAAAAGTATTGTGCAAAGGCGTCTTTTTAGTTTTTGTCTGCATCGCTACTCCGATGAAGTATAATTGCTACAATTGATATACTATAGAAACAGTCTATATATTTTCAACGACAATTTCAAATATTTTGTTATGAGTAAAATCTTTATTAGTAAATACATAAATGAATCAATTCAAAATACAGTAAGTTTAGCAGATATGCTGGTAAATAATGCAAAGAAAGTTGAAAAAATGGCAAATGAGTTATTATCATGATAATTGTGATTTATTTGATTAATGAATGAGAAAACAGTATCTCCAGAATTGTATCAACGGTTTTTTCTGAAAAATTGATAATGTTATTCATTATTGTTTGGTGTGTTGTGTGTTGTCCTGTATCGCTTATATATTTTATAGAATAGCATTGTTTTTTAAATTTATATGATGCATATGCAATTCCGGCCAGCTCCATATCAACAATGTCTGCAATGGTGCTGTATGATAAACGCTCATCCTGTGTTCTCAAAGGCTTTGTAACGCTGAGGCATCGATAGGTTTGTAACTCATCAATGGGTGCAAGGGTATACGTAAGAGGTTCTAACGTGGTGAGATTATATCGTGAATTATCGATAACAGATTTGACACAACATATATCTCCCGGCAAAAGTTGCAAGGCAAGTGCTCCTGCTGCGCCTATGTTAATAATATACTGAACATCATATACAAGGCAGATGTATGTTGCGGCTATTGCTGCTTTTGTAATGCCAATTCCGCCAATGAGTATATACAGGGAGCTATCGCCCAAAAATATTTTAAATGGTTTTTGTTGCAATAAAGTGCAATGAAAATAATTAATAAATGGTTTTGCTTCTGTGTGTGTTGCACATTGTATCGCTATAGCAGGTTTTGACATTGTGCCATTTCCCTGAGTGTAGCCAAAGCTTTATTACCCGTATGTCCTAATGATACGCTAAAATCATTAACATAAAGATCAATGTGCTGCTGTATTACTGTTTCATCAAGTTCCTGCGCAAGCATACGGATATATTCTTTTGAGTCATGTGGATGCCTGCGTGCATAATCAATTGAATTACGTATCATTTTTTCTATAAGGCTTTTTTGTGCACTATGTTTTTTATGTAGTGCAATACATCCCAATGGAATGGGCAGCCCGGTTACATCTTCCCACCATTTTCCTAAGTCAATAAGCATATCACAATTATAGTTTTGATATACAAAGCGCCCTTCGTGGATTATAACCCCTGCATCAAAAATACCTTGCTGAATGCCGGGTAAAATTTCATCAAATCTGACATGGACAAATTCATTACTGTTACCAAAGCGCAGTCTGAATAAAAGATGTGCTGTTGTGTATATACCCGGTGTGGCTATTACAGCATGCTGAATATTGTTTAATCCTTTCCGTGTTATCACAAGCGGTCCGCAGCCAAATCCTAAAGCGGCACCAGCATCCAGAAGTTCATAATTATCCTGTACATGTAAAAATCCATGAAACGATAGTTTTGTAATATCGTATTCCTGGTTCAGGGCGGCATGATTTAATGATTCAACATCGTCAATATGGGTTGAAAACGATAATCCATTGATGTTGATGAGTGAGTGTACAAGGGCATGAAAAATAAAGGTGTCGTTGGGGCATGATGAAAAGGCCAAAGTTTTCATGGTATCAGGCACTCTTAGGTGTTGTTTCTTCAAGGCGCTTTTTATATTCCTGTATTGTGGTTGCAGTTAACGGTACATGCATGGATGCTATTGTTTTTTCAAAATCTGAGTCAATAAAAAAATGTTTTTGTGATAAGCCCATGCCTTTAAACATCATGGTGATAAGAACCAGTCCCAACCCCGCACCTTCTTTATAGTCATCTTCCTGTGCTTGAATAAAATAATCAGTGATGTCCTGGCAATCTTGTGCAATTGTTAACTTTTTTACAACTGCCTCCTTTTCTATATCGCTCATGGGGGTTGGATTTTCAACATCAATATAGAGTATTCTGTCGATAACAGACATGGTTGTCATGGCATAAAGATCTTGCTTACGAGCTAATAGATCAAAATAGCGAGCATCACCGCGGGTCATCTCTAATTTAAAAAGTTGCAATGCTTTCTCACTATCAAAAAAAACTGAATTGTATGATTTTCGTCCTTCAAAATATATAAATTTATGATTAGCTTTAACAGCATTGACTACCAGTTCTTTTACGCTGGTATAGAGCGGTATCAACAGCATATCACAGTTATAGTTATGCAAAATTTTTGTTAAAGCAACTTTTAAAAAATATTCTATTGATTCGCTTACCGAATAGGCCTTAATGATAATTTTTTTATTTTGCTCTATAGCTTCATCAATAGTCATATACTCCCTCACATCATCTTTTTAAAAGATACTATCATAAGTGGTTTTTGTCAAGGTTTTTTATGATTTGTTGATTTACAACATAAACAGGGGGAAATGTCAAAAGAACCGTCTGGATTTCTTTGTTGTATGCCGTATTCGCCATTCATAAATTTCTGATTCATGATAACATACCACTTTTCAACGCCCATTTCTTTAATCTGTCGTAGATTATCAATGATGATATGGCGGTAATGGGCAAAATTTTCACCATGGTGATAATTGCTGAACTGTTTAAGGCGTTCGCAGGGGAAACAATCACACTCAAAGCAAAAATCCATGCCACCTATGCGGATACAGCAGTCATAAATTTCGCAGTTATCATGAAGGCTGTCGGTTCTACAACCCTTGCAGATTCCAAATTTATAAAACCTGGGACAGGCAGCGCAGAAGATACCGCAGGGGGATGCTAACATTTTTTCATTCATAGCTATTGTTGCAAATACACTTTATTAATAAAAGCGTATCATTTTTTTTATTGTTTCCAAAAAAATTGCTACATTTTTTCAGTGGATAAACCATAATGCTGCTGTGCAAGTATCAAGCGATAGTGAAAATGCGGTACAATGGTGAAGCAAAGAATTTTGCTATTTTGATCAATGATAAATTCTTCGGCTGCCAACGTTTTGTCAGTATGGCAAAAATGCTGTGTTCCTAAGAATGACAACGAATACGTACTTTTGTTGTTGTAAAGGTTTATAAAAAATAAAATCTAACACCAAAAGCAAGACTTATAATATCTTTTAATGTTACTGTTTCATTTTTACAGTATTCATAAAGGTATTCACTCATCGTCACAACATCGCCATAGAATTCATAGCCTTTGATGATGGAATTTTCACAGCTCTTTTTTATACTCATGCCAATAGATTCTCCCGTGTAAATAGAAGTTGGCCTGTAATACCTTTTTGGGTAATTTGGTGACCATCGTAAAACGTATTGGTTACCGCGGGCATAATTAACAAAAAATGAAAAGTTAAGAGGGGAAAACAAAAATCCACTAAAAGTTCTATAGTGTGATAATGAATAAGAACCTCTGCATGTAAACATATGGATACTAATTCCGCCTGCAGATTTGGGGACATAGCCATATAATAATTCCAGCTTAAGACTTTCATCGTAGAAATTGTATCCCACTCCGGAAGAAACAAACCCTATATATCCAGCAAATTGTGAAACTACAAAATCAGGGATAAATGATTGATCGTGTTTATACTGTAGTTGTGAATACAAAGGATTTAATACAAGAAATAAAAAAATAATGGTTATATATATCTTCTTCATGATGTTTCGTTAAAATCCAACAATTTCATGGTCTATACCGGTTGCCCTTACATGGACGAGATAAAATTTATCATGGACTATTGCATTTGCAATGAGCATAGCAGTTTTGCTGGTAAAATCCGGCATATAGTAGTATCTATGCTTGTGTCCATGGAGGGAAAGCGCAACATTGTATTCTTCACAAAGATATTGATAGTTATCTAAAAATTCCTGAAAATAACGTGCATCATCAATAAAAGGAATATGAGTAGCGATAATTCGATATTGTGCACCCTGGTTATTAACAAGGAGATCGTTAAATTGTTGTAATATGTCGCCTATGCTTGATTCCCAGTTATTATTATTACCAACGATAAAAAAAACATCATTGCAGGTAAATGAAAAATTTGTAGGACCAAAAATATCCTTAAAAATACTGAATCCATTGCCAAGAAGATCATGATTGCCTATAGCTACTACAAATGGTACAATCAGCTTGTTTAAAATATGAACAGTCATCTCATATTGCAATAGCAATCCCGTTTCGGTAAAATCACCAAGATGAATTACAAATTTTATGCTAGGATTTGCATTGATAAGCCTTACTGCACTATCAAGCTTATCATAGTCGCTATGAGAGTCGGTAACAACAGCAAAGGTAAAATCTTCAAAGGGATTGTTGTATAGCGACTCAATTAATTGAGCATTGATAGCATTAAAGTTACTTCCACTATATTTACTATCAATTTCATGGATGCTATATTTAAAAATATCATTGTCACAACCAGTAAGTGTTAGAAATAAAATAAAAATTGATACAATGAGGCATGCCGATAGTATACGTTTTATAAACACCCCAACCCCTTTTGTTTAATTTATATACTGTGCTCAATCTGTCGCTGTATTAATTAACTACTTAATTAAATCATACTACTTACTGTAAAAATATCCAAATAAAACATCATGCTTTTATTAACAGTAACATGAAACCGCAAAAACTCTTCACTTTTCATACCGCACTAAAGAATTGCTTATATTGCAGGTTTTTGGTATTGCTACGCCTTGTTGATAATGATGGGTGTACAATCGATAACTTTTTTATCAAAAAAACTATTATAACTATTAAAGCAGTGCCATAAGTACTCTACTATCCGCCATGGATGCAACATAATGTTTTTTTAGATTACTTTTTGCTATGTAGTATTTTTACTAATGTAAGGGAAAGATTATAGCTTATCATAAACTATTGTACATTATCAACTTTGAACAATAGAAGTTTTAATAGTATAGGGGAAATGCAACAACAAACTATCGTTAAAACTTTTATAAAGCAATTTATGATTTACGTTTCTCAAAATTAAGAATAGGAAGGAGTAATATACAATATGAAAAAGAAATATATAATAATTCTTTTGGCGATAGTTATTGTAAATGTGTTTGTTTTTAGTATTTTTAGCCAGGTTAAGTGGTATGATTTTAACGCAGGCTACTCTGCAATAAAAAATAGCAAAAAGCCTGCCGTTATTGATTTTTATGCAGATTGGTGTATATGGTGTAAAACGATGGACAAAGAAACCTTTGGGAATCCAATGGTTACAAAAAAAATGAGTAAGGACTATATTGCCATACGGGTAGATGTAGAGAAAAATGAAACAATAGTATATAATAATAATAAATTTACAGCACAGGAATTTGCTGCATATTGCGGTGTTGAGGGATTGCCTACGCTTGTGTTCATGGATAAAGAAGGGCAGCTTGTTACCCGTATTCCGGGATATATTAAATCAGATGTTTTTTTATCGTTACTTGATTATATGAAAGGTGAATGCTATAAAAAAAAGGTATCGTTCAGTGATTATATGAAAGATAAAGGTTGTAATAAATAAGGGGTGGTTATGGAATTTATTGAGTGGACTAATGCGCTGAGTGTTGGCGTAACAACATTTGATAATGAGCATAAACAACTGGTAGTATTAATCAATACATTAAATCAAGCTTTAACAGCAGGAAGCGCAAAAAAAACAATGGAAGATATTCTTAAAAGTCTGGTTAACTATACAACAATACATTTTAAGCATGAAGAAGATTATATGGTTCTTTATGATTATCCCGATTATCAGAAACATAAAAAAGAACATGATGCGCTCACCACGCAGGTCATAGAATTCCAGGAACGCTATAGAGCTGGCAAAACTGCATTTTCATTAGAGTTGATGTATTTTTTAAAAGACTGGCTTATCAATCATATCATGGGTACTGACAAAAAGTATAAAGATTATTTCATTGCAAAGGGTGTACAATAGCCCCTTATGATTGTATCATTGCTTGCGTTAATGTATTAAGGCTTCCTGCAATATCCTCTATTGATCTGGATATCTGTGATAGAGTGGTAATGATATCGGTGAGGTTTTGTGCTGCGTCAGAAATATACACAATTGTTTTTGATGCTTCTTCGTTGGCAACCCGTTGTTCATTTGTTGATGTTTCAATTTTTTCAATTGCGTTGTATATTTGATTATTAAGGTTTGCGATAGTTTTTATTGAAACATTCACATCCTGAATAAGAGTATTGGTATGTGCTATTTCGTGTGTTATAGTACGTATTTCTCCGTTTAGTTTTGATAAAAATTGTGATGTATCGGTAATACTGTTATTACTTGAACCTATTAAATTCTGAGTTTGTGAGATAATTTTTTCTATCTGCGAAGCATTCTGTGCTGTTGCATCAGCTAATTTGGATATTTCATCTGCTACCACTGCAAATCCCCTCCCAGCCTCACCTGCACGCGCAGCTTCAATGGATGCATTGAGCGACAAAAGATTAACCTGCTCCGCTATCCGGTTGATTACTTCTACAAATGATGACATGGTATTGCTAAACGTAATGAGATCATGAAACTGATTCAGTGTTAAATCCATTTTCTGGATTGCATCGCTTGATAATACAGTAATAGTTTCAATAGCATGAGCCACTGTAGCCCCGCTTTTCGTTATTTCTTCAAATACCTTTTTTACATCGTTTACTGATTCATTTGCGATTTGCATCTCCTGATATAATGTGCGAGCAGTACCACTGATATTTTCTGCATTACTGGTAAGCTCCTCAACCGACGCAGATATCTCTTCAAGGGATGCAGCCTGTTTGTTGGCTAAATCATTGATGGTATTAACAACATTTGTTTGTTCAAGGGATTTTTCATTAAGTACCTTTACCGAATATTCAACATTTTGGGCAACGACTACAAGTCTTTCTTGTTTGTTTTGAGCTTCATCAGCTTTATCAAGGGCTAAATCAAGAAGAGCTCGTGTAGCTTTTGTTCCAAATACAGCCGATATACCCACCCATATGTAGATCAAAAACCGTACACCGATAATACTGCCTATAGGTCCTTCCGGTATTAGTTGAGGCCGGCAAACAAAAAGTACAATCTGAGATAACACTACCGATACAAAAGCAAAACCAGCTACTTTTGTATCAAAGTAAAATACTGACAATGCTAATATGATGTAATGAGCTGCAAAAAGCTCTCGTGAACCATAGATAATATACTGAAAAATAAATAATGTAACCATCACAATAAAAATTGCAAGATATGGAGAGAACCATTCATTACGGTATTTTGTAAGTAATAAAAATCCTGATAGTAAAATAAAACCTACAATGATTCCGGTAATAATAATATCAAACAAGGTTAAATAGTGTGAACCCGAACCGGTTAAAAAAATAATTAACGTGGCTAATAATGCCAATACGGTAATACCGGTAAAAGCTTTAAAAAGGCGTTTATGATTATTAAAAATTATTTCATGAAATAGCTCTTCTCTGGTTTTATTATTTGTACCATTATTTGTAGCATGAGTAATTATGTTCATCATATAGTCCTCTTTGTTCATAAAGAGTTAATGCCTTAGTCATATTTTAGTCATATTATAGTATAATAAGTAAAACTGTCAAATAATAAATGACTTTTCAGCATTATATGTCATGAAAAATATACTATACAATTTATACGTTTATAGGTTTATTTGATTGTGCCAGGAGTTTAGCATAGTGTAATTAATGTTGCATGGCCATGGCTTTCCGTTAAAATATGAAAGGGTATAGAACCATGGTACTATTACGTTACATAAAGAAAGCATCATGAGTAAATAACAATACAGGTATTCGTTTATGGAGATATCGACATAGAGATTGAGGCACTATTTTCCCGTGTTTATGACGATCTAAATGTTCAATAATGCTATATCAATGCTCTATCCTCTGAAAAGAGAGATAATGTAACGCATAAAGTTTAAGTTATCAATGGGGAGCGGGTCAATAGATTCAAAAAGCCCTGCACACATAACGATGATCTGTGCAATACGAGCATGAAATTCAGCATCAAAGTCAGTTTTTCTGCGTTGTGGCTGATCTTCGCGTGCTTCATTTATAATGGTTTTATATAATTCCATGTGACGACGTATAAATTCTTTAAGACGTATCATTATTTTTTCATCTTCATAAGCATATAACATCAGGTTGATTAATATCTTTGCAGTAGCCGGATCAAGAAAAAAACGTTCGACACCATACATGGCGGAAATACTTGCTTTAGCTTTTGAATGCAGATTACCTTTCAGCACATTCTTATGGTCGTTATTAATTTCATTAAAAAGGTATTCCATAAATTCAATATACATTTCTTCTTTAGTAGGAAAGTAATGTAACAATCCCCCCTTTGAAAAACCTGCTTCATCAGCAACAGCCTGCACCGTGATACGCGAATAAACATCATTTTGCAACAAACGTTTAAGAGCTTCCAGAATAATAATTTTCTTTTTGTGTATTTTTTCTTGTTTATCCATAGCTATTATTTTACAATAAAATTTATAAAAAAATAGTAAATATTTTCAGTAGTGAAATATAGCAGAAAACATACATGATTAATTTTATTCTCGTGTTACAAAATGGCACCAGTTATATAAAACATTTTTGCCATTACTGCATAACCAATAGTACTTTCAAATGGCTATTATTGTTAACAGATATAGCTTAACAGGTCAAGTATTTTTCTTAGGAGCCCTAATTTTTTTATTTAGCATTTTTAATTTTTTAATAATACATCAAGTGTTGTATAAATATTTCCGAAATAGTGTAATAAGAGAGTTTTTTATAGGGCTATTGCTCTGCGATAGTTACTGTAAATTAAAATTAATTTAGCAAGTAGATAAGGAAAATTGCCTTCATGATGAGAAATAAGCTATTTATTCTCTGTTTTGTTACATTTATTCTGCTATCCGGAGGTTTTATTGTTTACGCACAATTTTTTATTGATGATAATAATACCAACATAAAAACCTCACCAGGATTACCAGATTATCTAGCTCGTAGTATTAAAGCAGAATTAATAGATGGTGTTGAAGGTGCGGTACGAATAGTATTTTCTGTTGATCCCAATTCAAAATGTGACTTTTTACTTGGAAGGACAACCCGGGTTCCTTCCACACCAGAGGTGGCATTACAGGCTACAACAGTAAAAGTAGTTTTAGCAGGAGCAGAACCCGTTGCTATCGATTCAAATCTACCGCCAGGTCAATATTATTATGTTGTTTTAGCAAGGGATAAGATTGTTGAAAAAGATATTGAACTATACCCTGATGTAAATTACACCAGTGCGCCAATAGTAATTAAAAAGAAGATCCCTGAATTACCAGCAAAGCGTTTGTATGATCATGTTACCTTGCTCTATGCACGTGTTGTTAATAAAACTCAGGTGTTGTTAACATGGAAAGGTATTCAACAACCAAATATTGTCTATAATGTTTATAGGGCAACTGAACCTTTAAATAGTCCGGGAAAAATAAAAAATGCACGATTGGTAGGGGAGATTCAATCTGATGTAGAAAGCTATATAGACAGAACTATCGCACAAACTGGGAAATACTATTATGCAGTTACAGTTAAAGATATGGAAGGCAATGAAGATATTCAACTAATACCTGATCAGAGCTATACTTCTGCACCTGTTTCTGTTATTTTACGGCGTGATGTATTTGTGACGGGTATCAAGGCTACACTTGATAATGACTATCTTAAAGTGAGCTGGAATAAACCAGATATTGATGTTAAAAATTTTGTTATATATAGGCATACTGAGCCTATCACTGATGCTCAGGATTTGGCATTAGCAACAAAGGTTGCAACTGTTGATGCAAAACGATCCCACTATATAGATACTCATCCAATTCCGGGTACTTACTATTTTGCAGTATTAGCAATACTTGAAGATAGTTCTATTGATACTACCTTAAAACCTGATATGAATTATACTACTGTTCCTATTACGGTTGGTCATCCTATTAGCCTAAAACTATTAGAAGCTATTGAACAGAATGGATTGGTAAAAATATCATGGGCTTATACAGGTTCATCAGGGAACAGGTATTTTAAACTTTTCAGATTGCGTAATGCTCCCTTCTCAGTACAGGATTTAAACAATGCATATCTTGTTGATGTTATCAATATTACAAATAATGAATATATTGATAGCAACATCCCCGCTGGTTCATATTATTATGCTCTGGTTCCGGAAACGTATGATAATGAATTGAAAATTATAAAGGGTGTTAATTGCACTGCAGAGTCAGTAAAGGTTACAAAAATGGCAAAAGCACAACTGGATTTACAAGATCCTGAAAAAGAAAAGACTGGCAAATCAGAATTGCCTGAATCTCAAAAGGAAGAAGCCAAACCCTATCAACTGGAAAAGCAAAAATTATCAGCTACCGCAGATATTAACAAAATAATTGCGATAACCTTTTATAAAGGAAAATATGAAACCTGTATTGATACGTTAAGCAAATACAGTGAACAATCCAAGAATAGTATTGAGATTGCAAAAGCCAATCTCTATATTGGCAGAAGTTACATTGAATTAAAGCAGTATAAAAAAGCGTTACACTATTTAATGCAAAAAGATGTAGCAACATATTTTCCTAAAGATGCAAAGTTCTGGCAAGATTTTGCAATAGCACGGTCGCAGTAAATTTATGATATGGAGTAACGAGGTAACTATGAAAACAAAGACATTAGCAGGGGCATTATTGATTGTTATTGGGATATTGTTAATAATATATTATGTCCTGGTAATACAACCTCAGAGCGAGGCAAAAAAGTTACTTACCGAAGCAACGCTTATTTATGAGAGAAATGATAAAGAATCCATTAATCAGGCTGTTACCATTTTGACAAAGATCATTGCACGGTATCCTGATACTAAAACAGCAATTGAAGCCTATTACTATATAGGGCAATGTTATGAAAAATTAAACCTTAACAGGCTTGCCTATCTCAAGTATGTATATCTGGTGAAAAATAACAGAAAGAATTTATCTGACGAGATGTATAAAAACATACTTGCACGTATAGCTCACATCAACTGGTTGCAGAATTATAGTGAAGAAAGCGCTCATCAATTATTAACCCTGCTCCATGCTTCAATGGACAGAAACTATAGAAGTAAGATATATTCAGAATTGGGGCATTTGTATCTGAAAAATGGCGAGATACAAAAAGCAAAACGTATGTTTGATATTGCTATAAATGAGGATAGCAGCAATGAAGAAGCAATTTTAGGAAGAGCACGTTCATTAAAGCATTTAGGTATGGATGCTGAAGCATATAATCACTATGATTACTTTCTACGGTATTATGGTGCGGTAAGCCAGTATGTCAATGATGTAAAAAATGCATACAAGGTACAGGCATATAAAAGTGGTCTTAATGCTTTCAGGAGTGGTCATTACAATGATGCAATAGGATTTTTTAACAGGGTATTGATACATTTTGGTGGCGATAAATTATCAGAAAATGCATTATACTGGATAGGCGAATCATATTTTGCAATGCGACAGTTTGACAGAGCCATTGCTTATTTTAATAAAGCACTAACAAATGAATTTTATCATAAAGATCAGGATGCCCAGATTAAAAAAGGGTATGCCTATTTTATGCAGAAAAAATTTGATCTGGCTGCACGTGAATTTCAACGATATATTCGCGAATTCCCCAAAGGCAGGTATATCACTGTTGCAAAAGAATGGAAAAACATGAGTACTGCTGAATTACAAAATATCATTGAAGCTAAAAAAGCTAAAAGCGAGGAATACATTGAAGAAGAATCGCAACAAAAACCGCAGCCACAAAAGAATAACACCAACGAAAATGATTTAGGTCTTGAAAAAGATGATGAAGTGGTGGGTTCGGTTTCACAGGATTTTAATGATGTTAATGTGGCGGAATTTTAACTAAATTGTAATCCGGTCAACAATAGCCAATAATAGCAATTACTATAAACAATGTGAAATAATATTGATTTTATGTATTGGCAATATTATACTTAATCAATGATGATTTAATTTGAGTAGAATATATGATTGTTGCATATGAGCAGTGCTATAATGTCCAGTATCAGTTATTTTAAGAAAAAGTTAATTTCAGGTGGAGAATTTCAATGTTAAAAGAGTACTTTGCAAGTATACAGAATACCATATCAGGATTGCAATCTTCTAAAGATAGTAAAAAGGCATCCAAAAAAAATCAAGTCAGAGAAGAATTTGATGGTAAGAAAATTATGAAACTGTTACAGGATATAGTTCCCAATGAGTTTATTGTATCTGATAAAAAACCTGTTGATGCTAGCGGATATGTACCTAAAACAGTTGATTATATAGCATATTATAAAAAATGGACTATCGTTGAAGAAATGATGAATGGGCATATTCCATCAGAATTAGTGTATGCTACCTTCCATATAACAAAACACATTGATAAACAAAGTTTATCAGAGGTTTTAAGTAACGTAACCTTGACCAAAAAATTGAATAAATATGCTGAACTTGATCAGGATATTATTATTCCAGCATTTGTTATTGCTCAATCAAGCGATATAGATGTGCCACAACTAAAAAATGATGTCCTTGATTATTATGTTGACTATAGTGTTGATAGTACGTTTGAATTTGATATTATGATGATCATTGGGAAAGGTATAATTATTAAGGATTGGCGTGAAAAACGAAAATTTGTTGCACTTGAAACCGAGGAAGATACCTTGCTGTGGTTTTTTATCCTGATGAATGAATATCTTGATGTTGATGTAAAGCGTTCACTGGATTTACGAAATTATGTAAAAGAAACACGTCGCTACAGGGAATATTAATGAATGGTGATAGTTTAAAATATTAAAAAAAATTTAAATTATTTACTTGACTTAAATATTTTTTGTTATTTATACTAAATTGTTTATTAGAAAAGATTTGTTGCTGCCTCTGAATATAAAAAATATACAATAATATAAGGAGTTCGCCTTGAAAGTTATGGTTCAATATCTTCGATTGGTTATTGCCATCATAATATCTGCTGGATTATGTTATGCTGATGGGTATGCAAAATCCAGGGATTTGGTTCTTGTTATTGATACGTCATTATCAATGGCGGGATATGGTGGTAAAAATATTATGCCACTGGTAAAGCAAAGTTTACCAAAATTTATTGAACAACTTGATGAAAATGACAGCTTTACTTTGATTACCTTTAGCACTGATGTAACAATATATCCTACCGTTTATATAAAACACAAAAGTAATAAAGATATTCTGAACAAATATATCTCGATGGTGGAAGCAAGTGGTAAATGGACGTATACCATGGCGATGATTACTGCTGCATTTGATACGGCAAAACAATTACAGATGGAGGATCCTGACAGAGAGCAGGTCATTATTATCATTACTGATGCAATAGATGATCCTCCGCCAGATGCTCGTAAGTATCATTACAATATTAAAAATATAGCCAGGCAGTATTCAGGTAGTGAGTGGTTTGTTTTCTTTGTTAACCTGGGGCAGATCCAGAAGGATAGTCGTTTAGCAAAAATTCAAAAAGAAGTAAAAGAAAGCATTTCACCATATACCAAAGTAATAGATGCTCAGGAGTCAGTTGATAAAATTATTGTTAAGGATCTTAAAAATGATATTGATACAATGGCAAAGATAAAAGAAATACATTCGCGCCCATTGTATATGCATCCGCTTTTTATTATAATCGTGGCGATAGTTCTTTTAATTATTCTGTTCATGGTATTAAGGAGAGCTGCACAGCTTAAAGTGAAGGGTGCTTTAGAATACTGGAACAATGAATTGCTTGAACCTTCAATAGAGAAAGCAAATCTTACAGCAAAAAATTCCAGAACTATTACCATTGGTAGCGATACCCATAATATGATACGAATTCATGATCTTGCTATCAGGGAACCGTTAATGCTTAAGGCAGTAAGGAAAGGCAAGGTTGGTAAGTGTCAGTTGTTGGCACCTGAAAATGTTGTGCAATTTGTTAATAGGGATGCAGGGGATATTCTGAATGATGGTGATATATTTAAAGTTAACAATTATACATTTAAATATTATGAAGGCTAGCACGGTATTCAGAATTAAAAAATTTTTTAAAAATTTAAATAAAACGTTGACAATCATAGTGATATTATTATAAATATTACTTTCAGGTGTTTTGGATTAAAACTACTATGTGAATAATAGTAGAAAATTATATACGATGCATTACTGAAAAAAATGTATTTAATCAAGGAGGTCAATACATGTCAATAGCTCAGTTTCCAAAAAGCCCTAATAAAGTTCACCCAACTGAACCCAGTGCGGTCGGTTCGCGAAATTCTTTAGCACAGGAAGGTCGTGATAAGGTTGCAGAAGCAAGGCTTATGGTTGATGAATCTGTCGATAAGATTATTAATCAGGTTCAGACTAAACTACCCGAAGAAGTGTTGAAAAAATTAGATGTGATGGGTGGTTTAAAAGAGAAGTTGTATAATTATGTCAACCAGTCCTATGTTAACATGTTTAATCGTTATACAGTTACCATGGAAGATGAATTTATCAAAAAAGTTCGTGACTTTGTAGACAGAGAAGAAGCAAAGGGATTAGCCCGCTATACACCACGCGAGATTATGGAACTTCTTGATAAAATAGGGGGTGTGGATAAGTTTAACACAGGTGAAATTGAAAAATCTATCGTAAATATGTACGGTCACCTGCAGGGACATATCCAGCGAGGTTTGAATGACCTTGAAAATGAAACCAATGCAATATTAAGACAGAAGACAGATGTTGGTGCATTTATACGAGGTGAAAATGCTTATGCAATCATCAAGTGCGTATTTAAAGACAATGAGTTAAGGCCAAAATATGTAAATGATGTTAAGCTCTCGGTAAATATTCTTGATAGTGAGCTAATCAGTCAAATTTATCACTACCAGGTAACTGTTGAGTCGTTATTGAAAGATGCAATTCAAAAACATATCCATGAATTGATAGATAAGCAGATTCAAATTCTCAAAGAAGAACTTATCGATCAGGGTAAGAGCGAGCTTACTGGTACAGAAGTTATGTTTGAAAAGATTAAGAGAATTGAAAACTTCACAGATGACGAAAAAGAAGATGAAAAATCTAAACGTTATACAATCCTTGCAAAGAAGTTCCTCGATAAGATAGAAGGATTGCGTGCAGAGATTGATGTTGAAGAATATGATCCACTAAATATTCGTGAAAATATTAAATACATCATTGACGAGGAGAATATCCGAAATCGAGGGTATAACACTGCAGTTAATGCTATTACTTCAATTCTTGATACATCAAAGTTAGGCTACCAGGTTTGCGATAACCTGAAGAATGCACGTGTGTGTCAGATCCGTGAATATGAGGAGATAGATAAGTCTGTATTGCCAGATGAGCGCTATGCAATCAGATTAGCATATTATGATCAAAATCAGTTGCGTGAAGCTAAGAAGGAGTTTGACAGGCAGATGGATTCTTTTACCCGTGAAATACTCAGGGTGTGGGATGTCGTTCATGCTCATTATGAATCAAAGAAGAGATTCCGTTCGCTCCGTGATTTTGACGATTTATCAAACAGACTTATGTCAAGAGAATGGAGAAGGAATAAGCGTGATGAGGATGCAGATCCTAATTCAGTATTATGGAATGAAATTGGTGAAATGTATAATGAAAATTCTTTTGTTGAAAAGAACAACAGAACATATGAAGATAGGATTCACAATCTTAAAAATAAACTTAAATACCTGCGAGAGATGTTACACAAAATGCATGGTTTTCAGAACCCAATTGAACGCGTTATTCTTGATGAGCGTATTAACTTCTTAGAAAGAAGATTTAATGAGTTTACCTATAAGATTAATCCACATCATATACAGCCGGGTTTAGTGCTGGATGTTGATGTAACAACCATTAAGCGTAAGCAGTATATGCTCAAAGGGATGGCAAACGTTTTAAATGAATTCCTCTATAGCGTATCACGAGGATTCCAAGATGCTGCATTTGCAACATTCAAACGCAGAAGATCAACGGTGCGTGAGGATATTGACCAGTCATTTGCTCAGGCTGAAATGAAAGAAGATATTTTTGAAGCTGCATATAAGGCTCAGAGTGAAAGCGAGATAAAAGGTTCGGTTGATCTATCATCGTCAAAGAGCAAACCTAAAAGAGGTTTGAAAGAACTGTAAAAAGTAAGATTATATACATATCCAAATATTCAAAAAAAACTGCTCTGTAAAAGAGCAGTTTTTTTTGCGCTCTATAATACTAAGCGACATAATATTTTTGTAATATTTTTTATAATAACTATCGATAATTGATATGAATTATACTGTAATATGCAGGTTAAAGATAGTATGGAAGCAAATTTAAAAAATATGAAAATATACACTGAGATTAAGATAATACTATATAATCTATTTCATAGCATGGTATTAAGAATTTTTGCTGTATGCTTTGCATTGCTGTTTATTTTTTCTACAACAATTTATTATGTGGAACGTGGTTATATTAGGACAATAAAAAGTCACGGTCAGCAAGAAACAGTTCAAAGCAATATTAATTCTATTGAAGATTCAGTGTGGTGGGCAATTGTAACATCAGCAACAGTTGGCTATGGAGATAAATATCCCATTTCACGATTGGGCAGATTTATAGGCATACTGACTATTTTTTTTGGAATGGCTCTGGTAGGTTTGATTACTGGTAATATCGCATCAACCTTAGTAGAAAGACAATTAAAAGAAGACAGAGGATTAAAGCAGGTGAAGATTAAAAATCATTATGTTATCTGTGGTTGGAAAAAAGATATGGCAATGGTATTATCAAACATTGCAATGCGACAGGGAGATTTTACTGGCTATGATATTGTGTTGGTTTGCATGATTGATCCTGAAAATATTGAAAATTTAAAAAGTAATATATTATTTTCAAATATTCATTATGTATATGGAGATCATATTGATGAACATGTGTTAAATCGTGCTAATATCCAGTATGCAAAGAAGGTATTAGTGCTTGCCGATGAGTTGGGTAAATCAGGGCAGGATGCAGATTCCAGAACAGTTATGTCGGTGATGTCAATTAAAGCAATTTCAAGAAGTGTTTATGTATGTGCCGAGATAATTGATCAGAAATATGAACGGTATTTAAGGCTGTCAGGATGTGATGAGGTAATACTATCAAACAACTACAATAAAAATATTATTGCGGATGCTTTTGCAAAAAGTGGGTTAGCTCATGTAATTGGTGAATTGGTTGATGCCAGCACCCCGGTAAATTTGACAACAGAAGACATTTCTCAACATTACATACATAAAACATATGGAGAGCTTTTTGATCATTATAAAACAAAAAACAAAATATTAATTGGACTTCTTGAGAATACCGGGAATTTTTATGATCGTAAACGTTTTGCATTGCAAGAAGCACAAAAGACACCTGATATTTCAAGGTTAGTGGATAATTTGCGAATAGTCAAAAGCATGATGTCAAATTATCCAGTACTAAACCCTAAAAAATCGTATATTATTAAGAATTTTTCAAAAGCAGTACTTATTGAAGGTTCAACTGAAAATGGTTGAGGTAATGTGATGAAGTTATATAAGTCATATATTGATGAAACAATTTTAATAAAATTGCAGGATCTTTCGCTTTTTAAAGGGTTAAGTCAAAATGTAATACGCAATATAGCATTGGTATGTACTGTAAAAAAAATTAAACGTGGTAAATGTATAATTCAAGAAGGTGATATGGGTGATGAGCTATATATTATTCTGAATGGTGAAATAGAAATACAGAAGAGAACATTGCAGAATGAGCCTTATACTGTAGTAACAATGAATGCTAATGAAACCCCTCTTTATGTAGGCGAACTTGCAATGATAGATAACGATAAACGTTCAGCAACAGTTATTGCGAAACAGGATTGCGATTGTCTGGTTTTGAAACGAAAGGATTTTATTAAATTTGGCGATAGAAATCCTAAAGAAGGCTTGATGCTAACAAGAGCAATTGCACTGAAATTAGCTCAAAGTCTTAGACGAACAAATGATGATGTAATTACACTTTTTAGTGCTTTAGTTGATGAGATTTCAGGGGAGACTGAGCTTGGTAAATCTTAAAATGAAAATGATATTTTTTTTGAATTTGAGTTTGTTTTTGAAGATTGGGAGTAATTCATTTTTGGAGAAGAAACAATGAAAAAGATAATGTTTATTATAATATTTTTATATATTGTAAGTTGCATCTCTTATGCACAGGAAAAACGTACAATGCAACAGGAAGCCGATGATAAAAAGTTTCAACAGGGATTGTTTTTCTTATCGATTAATGAAAAACAAAAAGCATTAAATGAGTTTTATGAATATCTTGATATTTATGTTGATGGACTATATAGAGCAAAAGCTTATCGCTTTATTGCAGCAATATACTTTGATAATTCCAATTTTACAAAAGCTATCGCCATTTATAAACGCCTTTTTGAGGAATTCCCTTTGGATGATGATGGGATGTATGGCTTGTTACAGATTGGAATATGTTACAGCAAAATGGGATTTGATGAAGAAGCATCTAAAACATTTACTCAGCTTATGAAAGAATTCCCCGATTCAAGCTATGCAAAAGATGCCGTAACTATGCTTGAACTTTTAAAAATAGCAAATAATTAGCAATAAATATTTCATTAGACCATATTTTAACAGAACAAATTA
>Ga0208196_1001253_pt1 | contig 28252 bp, 19 predicted proteins | sample AD_JPNNA7_MetaG_FD_184443 | JGI IMG/M metagenome (GOLD analysis project Ga0208196, IMG submission 184443) | Active sludge microbial communities of municipal wastewater-treating anaerobic digesters from Japan - AD_JPNNA7_MetaG (SPAdes) (version 2) | ecosystem: Engineered > Bioreactor > Anaerobic...
GTTTAGCCCCTTGATGCTTTGCACTTCAAATCCGGGTAGGCTCAGGATACTTTCCATCTCGGGCATTGTTCTCTCCTTGAGTTATGGTTGTTTTTCGTTACTCAACTTCTAACCCAAGTCGGGGGGGGCTTGGCCCCGTCTTTTGATGGAGAGCCCCAAAACACCCGATCCATTTCAACGCCAACGCCGCTACCGATCCCAAGCCCAGCGCGTGGCATAAGGTAGTGGCCTTCCCTGAATGAGGTGGGGAGAAATGGCGTGGTTTGCGCGCTCCGTAACGTCGCCTAAAGCCGGCTTTTTCACGCCGTGGAAAACTTGCAAAAATGTTTTCCATGTTGTGGAAAATTATCAAATTCGTTCTTCAAGAACGGACAAACGATGTGAATATACTTGTTTCTCCTATGCCCTCACTGGTAGAAAAACCTCATAGCTGCATCCGCATGAGTGCAAGGGCGGGCAGCTTTGTGAGGTTCAGGTCGGCATGTCAGTTTTGTCGTTGGATTCAGTCGGCCGCCAAAGGAGATTACCGTGGCAAGTCAAACGGGTAATGGCGCAAATCTAGGGTTCGAGGACAAGCTGTGGGCTGCCGCCGAAAAACTGCGTGGTAACATGGATGCCGCAGAATACAAACACGTTGTCCTCGGGTTGATCTTCCTTAAGTACATCTCCGATGCGTTCATGGAGAAGTACAACCATCTCGTTCAAGAAACCGCCAATCCAAAGAGCGAGTACTACCTCAAAGAGGAACCGGCCCGGTATGGTGTGGCCGAGGATCGCGACGAGTATCTGGCCGACAACATATTTTGGGTGCCTCCCGAGGCGCGCTGGCCCTATCTCCAGAAGAACGCCAAGCGTCCCGAGATCGGCACGTTGGTTGACGATGCCTTAGCTGCTATCGAGCGCGACAACAAGGTCCTCAAAGGTGTCCTCCCGAAAGACTACGCCCGACCGGCTCTCGATAAAGCCCGCTTGGGTGAGATCATTGATTTGATCGCGACAATCGGCCTCGGCGATAAGCGGGCGCGCGAAAAAGACATCTTGGGCCGAGTTTACGAGTATTTCCTTGGCAAGTTCGCTGCCGCCGAGGGGAAACTCGGTGGTCAGTTTTACACTGCCCAATGTGTCGTCAAGCTGCTGGTCGAGATGCTCGAACCCTACAAAGGCCGCGTTCTCGATCCTTGCTGCGGTTCGGGTGGTATGTTTGTGCAGGCCGCGAAGTTCGTACAGTCCCACACCTCCAGCAACGGCAACGGCAAGAAGGCCAAGGTCAGTCCCGCAGTTCGCCGCGAAATCTCGATCTACGGCCAGGAATCCAACAACACCACCTGGCGACTGGCACTGATGAATCTGGCGATCCGGGGCATTGATGGCAAGATCGAATGGGGTGACAGCTTCCTGAACGACAAGCACAAAGACTTGAAGGCCGACTACATCCTCGCCAATCCGCCCTTCAATATGGAGGACTGGGGATACTCAAAGGTTAAGAACGATGTTCGCTGGAGGCGCTTCGATCAACCCTCCGGCAACGCCCAGTTCTCGTTACCTCCCGGCGGCGAACGCAAGCGCAAGGACGGATCAACTTTCACGGTGGACGGCGGCAACGCTAATTATGCTTGGATTCTTCACTTCCTTCACCACCTTGCCCCGCATGGCACCGCGGGTTTTGTGCTGGCCAACGGTTCACTTTCCAGCAAGACCTCCGGCGAGGGTGATATCCGCAAGGCTATTATCGAAGCAGATATGGTGGACTGCATAATAGCCCTGCCCGGTCAGCTTTTCTACACAACGGGTATTCCGGTCTGTCTCTGGTTTCTCACGCGCAACAAAGGTGCAGACACTGAACACGGATTTCGCGCCCGTCATGGTGAAACCTTGTTTATTGATGCCCGCCGGTTCGGGGTACTCATGGACCGTGTCCATCGTGAGCTCACGGATGATGAGATTGTCGAGATTGCCCGCACCTACCATGCATGGCGTGGTGAGGCCGATGCAGGCAAATACGAGGACAAGTCCGGATTCTGCAAGGCGGCCACGCTTAAGGAAATCGAATCTCACGGCCACATCCTCACACCTGGCCGCTATGTTGGGGCCGAGGAAGTTGAAGACGACGGCATTCCGTTCGAAGAGAAGATGGCCGAATTGTCTGCGGCGCTATACGAACAGATGGCCGAAGGTAAAGAACTGGATGCCGCCATTCGCAGGAACCTAGAGGCTCTCGGCTATGGCGAGTGACGCCACAACCTGTTCGACAACGGAGACGAGTTGGCTCTACCACCCTGTGTTTCCCGAGTCCTGGAGGCCGCATGTGCTGTATTCGCTGGCAACATGGATCAACGGGATGGCGTTCAAGAACATTCATTTCACTCCCTCCGGGCGACCGGTAATCAAGATCGCAGAAATCAAGGGCGGAATCACCGCTCAGACACAATTCACGGATAGCGAATACGACAAGCGCTATTTCATCACCCAAGGCGACATGTTGTTCTCTTGGTCTGGCCAGCCGGAAACATCGATTGATGCATTCTACTGGGATGGCCCAGACGGATGGCTGAATCAGCATGTCTTCAAGGTCCTTCCCAACGATGATGTCTGCGCCCCGAATTTTCTATACTACATTCTGAAGTACCTGAAGCCCAACTTTATAGGGATTGCGCGCAACAAACAGACTACTGGCCTTGGTCATGTGACTAAGGCGGACATGCAGGCGATCCAGGTAGCTGTTCCTGACAGACCAACTCAGGATAGAATTACGTATGTGCTCGGCAAGCTGGATGCTCGCATTGCCGTGAACCTTCGAATGAATCGGACGCTGGAGAAGATGGCGGCGGCCATCTTCAAGAGTTGGTTCATTGACTTCGACCCCGTCCGCGCCAAGGCCGACGGCCGCGACACCGGCCTCCCCGCTGAGATTGCCGCCCTTTTTCCTGACACGTTCGAAGACTCCAAACTCGGCCCAATTCCGAAGGGGTGGCAGGTTAACAAAATTGGGGAAGTCGCTGAAATTATTAAGGGCCGATCTTACAAAAGCTCTGAATTGCAATCATCCGACGTTGCCCTAGTGACTCTCAAGTCCTTTTTGCGAGGCGGGGGGTACAGGGAGGATGGTCTTAAGCCATACACAGGCAAGTATAAGTCTGAACAGATCGTGCAGTCCGGCGAGATTGTCGTGGCCATGACAGATGTTACTCAGAACGCTGACGTCATCGGACGACCTGCGATCGTCAGGCCCGATGTACGCCATGGAATACTTGTAGCATCTCTCGACACTTCTGTCGTGCGCCCCATCTCCGACACCGTGTCCATTCCTTTCCTTTACAGCCTCTTAAGCACAGAAGCATTTCGCGCCTATACTTACGCACATACATCGGGCACTACGGTTCTTCATCTTGCAAGGGACGCAATCTCTGCGTTCGAATTTCCGTGTCCGCCAGAGCAAGCCCAAAGGGCTTTCCTCTCGCTTGTCGAGCCTTTCAGGTCGCGACAACAGATAAATCATCGCCACAATCACCGATTAGCCGGTCTTCGCGATGCACTTTTACCAAAGCTGATGAGCGGCGAGATCAAAGCGTCCGACGTCGAGCACATTGCGGGGCGGGCAGTGTGATGGTAAAGCGCACAAAAATTCGAGCCAAGTCCAAAGCCTTTATGGTCAAAGAGCGTTCCGTGCTTGAGATGTCCCCGACTCAGGCCCGGAAGTTCTTTCTCAAATCAGAGAGCTACTGCAGTGTCGAGTTGCCCGTGTATTTTCAATTCGGCACTATGCTGACTGCCGTTACCAAAGCTTTGAAGGGAAGGTCTCTTGCTGCCATGTCCAGCAAACCCCGTCAGCAAGAAGGCGTCAATTACTCCCTACTGTCGAACAAGGACGGAAGACATGCGTGGCGTCCGTTCCAGCTCATCCACCCAGCACTCTACGTCTCTCTCGTGAATCAGATCACCACGCCGGCCACCTGGGCGTTCCTCCGCGACCGCTTCAAAAAGTTTAGCGAGTTGAAAAATTTTACCTGTCTGAGCATTCCGGTTCAATCCCTGTCCAAAAGGAAAGACAAAGGCGCTCAAATTCTCAAGTGGTGGCAAGGGATCGAGCAACAATCTATAGAGCTGGCGATGGAGTATGAGTATGTCTTCCATGCCGACCTCACTGACTGTTATGCTTCGATCTATACCCATTCAATCGCCTGGGCATTGCACGGCAAAAATTTTGCCAAGAGCCACCGCCACGACGAGACGCTCATTGGGAATGTCATTGATGGGCATATCCAGGACATGCGGCATGGACAGACGAACGGCATTCCGCAGGGCTCGGTACTCATGGACTTCATTGCCGAAATGGTACTCGGCTTTGCAGATCATGAATTGAGCGAGAAGCTCGATCGCGCTGGCATCACTGAATACCGGATTCTTCGCTACCGTGATGACTATCGCGTATTTGTGAACAATCCACAGACGGGGGAAGCCATTCTGAAGAGTCTGACCGAATCCATGATTGGCCTTGGCCTGAAACTGAACACTTCGAAAACAACGGGGTCGCAGACCATCATAAGCAGTTCGTTGAAGTCGGATAAACGAGCATGGTTGCGCGGCCGCCAAGGAGACGCGAATTTGCAAAAGCATCTCCTGGTTATCCATGCACACGGACTAGACTATCCGAACGCGGGTAGCCTTGTCATGGCTCTGACTCATTATCACCAACGTCTGAGTCGGGTGAGGCGTCCTCAGAACCCCCGCGCTTTGATCAGCATTGCCGTAGATATTGCCTACAGCAGTCCGCGAACGTTTCCAGTGTGCGCGGCAATCATTAGTCGTCTGTTGCTCCCTCTTAAATCCGAAGGCGACCGTATCGATGTCCTCAAGAAAGTATATGAAAAACTGTCGAAACTACCCAATACAGGGCTCATGGAGGTCTGGTTTCAACGTATTGGCCATTTCAATAGATTCCATCCTGGTTATGCGGAGAGTCTTTGCCTTCTTATGAGCGGGAAGAAAACCGTACTCTGGAACAATGATTGGATAACAGCGACGGTGCTTAAGGGTGCGATCAATCCAGCACGAATTATTAACAAGGTCACGATCAAGGCGATGAAGCCGGTCGTTTCACCTTCTGAAGTCGAACTGTTCGCGTCCGAAAGGTATTGAGCGAGGTGATCTTATGTCCGACATGATCTTAACCCAAGCTGAAGCCGATGCCCTTATCGCAATGGAAAAACACTGGATGTCGGATGAGCGATGCGATTTCCCATCGAGTGGGGAATCACTCAGTATGCCGCTCCAATCCTTGGATAAACGCGAGCAATTTCTGTTGGACATCAGTCGAGGTCGGATTGATCTTTTGCGCGGAAAATATCAGAGCCGTGCCCGCCAGGTTGTGGTCTTGGTCCGGCTTGATTTTGGTGGCCCCCCGCACCGCAATCCGGACGATACTGAAATCGCTTGCCCACATCTACACGTGTACCGCGAGGGATTCGGCCATAAGTGGGCTATGCCAGTACCAAAAGATCGGTTCCCGCGCACAAGCGATTTGTGGGGCACATTGGAGGATTTTATGCGGTTTTGTAACATCACAACCCCGCCAATGATTGAAAGAGGGCTTCTCATATGATCCAAGACGTACAGACATTATTGGATGCCTATATCTCATGGCTGAAGGACAAAACGCAACTTCGCCAAGTGGATGATTGGATCGAGATCACCACGCCCTATCTCGACCGGAACAACGATTATCTGCAGATTTACGCCCGCAAGGAAAACTGTGCGTACGTGTTGACTGACGATGGTCAGACCATCGGTGACCTGGAACAGACGGGATGTAAACTAAACAGCTCCAAACGGCAAGATCTTCTCAAAATGACGCTAAACGGATTTGGGGTGCAACTTAATAATCAGCGGTTGGAGGTGCATACCTCACCCGACAACTTTGCCCTACGAAAGCATAACCTCGTTCAGGCCATGCTTGCGGTGAATGATATGTTCTATTTGTCGGTTCCTATGGTTGCCAGCCTGTTCTATGAGGATGTGGTGTCATGGCTTGATCTTCATGAGATCCGCTATACCCCTAAGGTCAAGTTCACCGGCAAAACCGGTTATGATCATCTCTTCGATTTTGTGATACCAAAGTCGCGCCGCCAGCCGGAGCGGATTATTCAAACGATCAACCGCCCAAACCGCGACACGGCTCAAGCCGTTGCGTTTTCATGGATTGACACCAAGGAAGTGCGGCCCCCCGACTCAAAGGCGTATGCATTTCTAAATGATCTGGAAAATCCTGTCTCGACAACGGTTTTAGATGCACTAAGGAATTATGATGTAAAACCCGTGATGTGGAGCAGTCGTGAAGAGTTACGAGAGGAACTTGTGGCATGACGTTACCTCTCGACGAGGCCCAAATCGAGGCCATATCTCTGGATTATTTCCGGGGGTTGGGCTATGCATATGTCCATGGGCCTGACATCGCGCCAGATGGGGATACGCCTGAACGCACGGACTATGGCCAGGTTGTCTTGGTTCAGCGGCTGCGGGATGCGCTGCGTCGCATCAATTCAGGCATGCCGGACGAAGTTTTCGAGGATGCGATCCGGCAGTGCACGCGAACAGATAGCCCTGACCTAATTGTCAATAACCGGGCGTTTCACCGGCTGTTGACTGACGGCGTGGATGTGTCCTGGCGGGATGACGGCAGGCCGAGACACGGCAAGGTGTGGCTGATCCAACGCGATCCGGCCAAGATTGACCAGAACGAATTCCTCGTCGTCAACCAGTTCACGGTTATTGAGGATAGGAAAAACCGCCGCCCGGATATGGTAATATTTATCAACGGCCTGCCGCTCGGCATCATCGAGCTGAAAAATCCCGTCGAGGAAAAAGCGACGATCCGCCATGCCTTTAACCAGCTCCAAACGTACAAAAGGGACATTCCCGGGCTCTTCGTTTTCAACGAGATGATGGTGATCTCCGACGGGCTTTTCGCCAAGGCGGGGACGTTGACCGCCGGCTGGGATCGGTTTCAGCCGTGGCGGACTACCGAGGGAAGCGCACCCGCGCCCAAAAGCGCAGTGCAACTGGAAGTATTGATCAGGGGGGTCTTTGAGAAACGTCGGTTCCTTGATTACATGTTGAACTTCATCACGTTTGAGGATGACGGCAAAGCAATTACTAAGAAAGCAGCGGCCTATCACCAGTATTGGGCGGTCAACAAGGCAGTAGATTGCACGGTCGAGGCTGTTTCCCCCAGCGGCGATCGGCGCATTGGCGTGGTCTGGCACACGCAAGGCTCTGGCAAAAGCCTTTCAATGGCCTTCTACGGCGGTAAGATTATCAAGCATCCGGCGATGGAGAACCCGACGCTGGTCGTGATTACGGATCGTAATGACCTCGACGATCAACTTTTCGGCACCTTCAGCACCAATAGTGAGCTTCTGCGCCAGAAGCCTGTCCAAGCCGAGAGCCGGGAGCATCTGAAAGAGCTTTTGCAGGTGGCATCGGGTGGGGTGGTGTTCACTACGTTGCAAAAGTTCGAGGGCGGCGATGCCTTGAGCGACCGGCGCAATATCGTAGTGATCGCCGACGAAGCCCACCGCAGCCATTACGGGTTTCGTGCCAAGCTGGACAAGAAGACTGGCAAATTGAAGTACGGCATGGCCAAGTACCTGCGGGATTCGTTGCCGAGGGCCTCGTTCATTGGTTTTACTGGAACGCCGGTTGAACTCGACGACAAGAACACGCCCGCAGTTTTCGGTGATTATATCGACAAATACGACATCCTCCGCGCGGTCGAAGATGGCGCAACGGTCCCGATTTACTACGAGTCGCGCTTAGCCAAGCTGGAGCTGAAAGAAGAGGAGAAGCCGAAACTCGATCCGGAATTTGAGGAAATCACCGAAGGCGAAGAAGAAGAGGAAAAGAGCAAGCTCAAGACCAAATGGGCGGCGTTGGAGGCGATGGTCGGTACTGACAAGCGGGTCCGGCTGGTCGCGCAGGACATCATCGCTCACTTTGAAAATCGAGTCGAGGCGATGGTCGGCAAGGCCATGATCGTCTGCATGTCGCGGCGTATCTGTGTGGACATGTACGATGCCATCATTAAATTGCGCCCGCAATGGCACCATACGGATGATGCCAAGGGCCCGATCAAAATCGTCATGAGCGGTTCGGCTTCGGACAATACGGCTTGGCAGCCGCACATTCGTACCAAAATAGCCAGCGAAGCTATAGCCAAGCGGTACAAGGACCCATCCGACGAGCTGAAACTGGTTATCGTGCGGGACATGTGGCTGACGGGATTCGACTGCCCCAGCATGCACACGATGTACTTGGACAAGCCGATGAACGGGCACAACCTGATGCAGGCTATTGCTCGGGTCAATCGCGTGTTCAAGGATAAGCCCGGTGGCCTTGTCGTGGACTATCTAGGAATTGCCGACGCGCTTAAGCACGCTTTGCATACCTATACGGCCAGTGGCGGTAAGGGTCAGGCAACCGTCGATCAGGAGCAGGCGGCGGCAGTAATGATCGAGAAGTTTGAGGTCGTATGCGGCCTTATGCATGGCTTCGACTACAGGGCCATACTGAAGGCAGCTCCCGCCCAACGCATGAACGGCGTAGCCCAGGCCATGGAATTCGTGCTCAGTCTGGATAAGGGCAAAACACGCTTTGTTCAGGCGGTAAGCAATCTCTCGAAAGCGTTTGCGTTGGCGGTGCCGAATTCGAAGGCGCTAGCGATACGTGATGAAATCGGACTATTCCAAGAGATTCGCTCGGCATTGGTTAAGATAACGATGTCCGAGAGCGACAGATCGCCGGACGAAATGGAGTCGGCGATCCGTCAACTTGTGTCGCGGGCAGTCTATTCTTCGGAAGTGGTGGATATCTTTGCGGCGGCCGGGCTTGAGAAGCCGGATATCTCTATTCTTTCGGACGAATTTTTGGCCGATGTTCAGAAATTACCGCAGCGCAATTTGGCGCTTGAGCTGCTGAAAAAACTGATCAACGATGAGATAAAGACGCGCATGCGCAAAAATGTCGTCCAAGCTCGGTCGTTTGCCGAGATGCTTGAGCTGGCCGTACGAAAGTATCAAAACCGCGCCATCGAAGCAGCCCAAGTCATAGATGAACTGATCCGCATTGCCAAGGAGATGCGGATGGCCGCGGCGCGCGGTCAGGAAATGGGGCTTTCTGATGATGAAATCGCCTTTTATGACGCGCTGGCCGATAACGAGAGCGCCAAACGGGTGATTGGCGATGTGAAACTTCGCTTCCTTGCCCAGGAACTTGTCGATCGTGTAAAGCAGAGCGTCACAATTGATTGGCAGGTCCGCGAAAATGCCAGGGCGCACATCCGTGTTCTCGTCAAACGAGTCTTGCGCAAGTATGGGTATCCTCCCGACATGCAGGCGCGGGCAACCGAGCTAGTATTGCAACAGGCAGAAGTACTCTGCGCGGAATGGTCATAAGGCCAAGGTTATTGCACCAACAGGGAGCAGGAGCCGGAAATAGATTAACGAGAAAATAGAGAAGCTGAAGGACGAAGAGTAACCGCAAGAATTGCCATGATAACTATTTTATCTAATTTAACTGAAATGTTTTGCGATCTGTGAGATGCAGCATTTCAAGCCAGGCTAACCTTTCATATCATTATCGACGACAACCCACACGCCGCCCTCGACCGCGCGGTGGACCGCGCCTATCGCCCGGCCCCCTTCGATAGCGAACGCGCCCGCGTGGAGTTTCTTTTTGAGCGCTACCAAGCCCTCACCACCCTTTTTCCCGAAAAACCCAAGAAGCGCCCCCGCCGAGCCCCCGCCGGCGCATAATTTCCCCTGTCGCTCTCAACGGCACCGGTTGCCCAAAAATCCGCCAAAATCGCGCCAAAACACCCCAAAACCAGCCAAAAACTGTAATTTTGACCACTTTTGGGGCTAAAACGGCCCAAAATCAGCTTTTTTCCCGTTTTTTCGGGCTTTTGTTGGGCGCGAATGGTTGCGTGATGAAATCTTCCCGCCGGGAACGGCTGGAAGGTCTTCGACCGTTTCATCCCTACAATCCACCCGGGGAATCACCCCCGTTTGTGTTCTTTTGCGTTGCTGGCGTCGTTGCGTTGAATATTTTCAAACAATTTTCCTCGTAGCATTCTTGGCGTCTTGGCGAGAGCAATAATCCGCCAAAATCGCGCAAAAACACCAAAAAACTCGCCAAAAATGGCGTTTTTGACCACTTTTTGGGCCAAAACGGCCCAAAATCAGCTTTTTTCCCGGCTTTTGTAGGCGGAATGGTTGAGTGATGAAACCTTACCACTGGGAACGGCTGGAAGGTCAGCGATCGTTCCAGCGCTACAACCCAACCGGTAAATCTCCTTCACTTGCGTTCTTTTGCACCGTTGGCGTCGTTTGCGTTGAATATTTTTAAAAATTATTCTTCGCTGCGTTCTTGGCGTCTTGGCGAGAAAAAAAAGATAGCCTCTTGCAGAGCCGCCAAGCCCATAAAGCAAGAACACCGGACGAAAAATCTCTCGCAGAGACGCAAAGATCGCAAAGGAAGAGAAAAGGGGTTCGGCCTATGATTTAGTGTTTTTGATTTTGCGGGGCGGTGTTTCCCTGGGTTTTGGTGATGATTATTTCAACGATTAGGCGGTGAAAGCCGGTGTGGTGGACGGGAGGGGACTCGAACCCCTATGGATTGCTCCACCAGATCCTAAGTCTGGCGCGTCTGCCAATTTCGCCACCCGTCCGGAGGGATTGCCGACAGCCGGGGATTAGACAGTCAAATTCCGGTGAAGATCAAGCTCCAACCGCATTTTGGTGCCGGCAGGCCGTGCGGCGCGGGAGCGGTGGAGAATAACTGATTGAAGGCGCGGTACTATTCGGCGGCGAGCGAGCCGGCGAGATGGCCGGAGCAAAAAGCCCATTGGAGGTTCCAGCCGCCGGTGGGGCCGGCGAGATCGAGAATCTCGCCCGCGAAATGGAGGCGCGGGGCCAGGCGGCCGGCGAGGGTGTCGGGCATGACTTGTTTGAGCGAGACACCGCCGGCGGTGACCATGCTTTCGCGGAAGCCGCCGGTGGCGCGAACGGTCAACGGCAGTGCATGGAGCGTGGTGTGCAACCGTTCCTGCTGCGGGGAGGTCAGCCGCGCAAAAGGTGTTGTTTCGGGGATACCAGCCAACTGGAGCAAGGTGTGGGCAAGGGCGCGAGGCACCTGCCGGGCTAGCCACGTCAGCACGAGAGTGGCACCAGCAGTTTGGCGTATTCGCGCCACGTCCACGGGCGAGGTCAGCAAGTTTAGGCGCAGCGTTACCGTTGGTTGGCGCAGCAGCAACCGCGCAACCTGCCCGGCGAGGTTCAATGCGGCGGGGCCGGAAATCCCTCGGTGGGTGAACAGGATTTCACCGTGGCTGGGTGTGGTGCGGGGCGCGTCAATGGCGAGCGTGACTTGCGGCAGGGAGAGGCCGCTATGCGTGGCGGGCCACGTTTCTGTGGTGTAGAGCGCGGTCAAGGCCGGGACGGGCGGGGTTATGGTGTAGCCGAGGTCACGGGCGAGGGCAAATCCGGAGCCATCGGAGCCGAGCTGCGGGGCGGCTTGTCCGCCAGCGGCAAGCAGCACGCTGTGCGCGGCCCAGCCGTCCACGCGCCACGGGGCGGTTGGCGAGTCGGGGGGCCGGATGGTACGGACGGGGTGGCCCAATACAAAGCGCACACCGGCGCGTTGAGCGGCGGCGTAGAGGGCATCGCGACATTGCGCGGCGGATTGCGAGCGGGGATAGATGCGTCCGGTGTTGTCCACCACCGTGGGGCAGCCATGCGCGGCGAGAAGTTCCTGCAAAGCCGCGGGCGGCAGGGCGCGGAAGGCGGGCAGGGTGAAGCGTCCGGCGCGGCCGAATGCGGCGGCGAATTCCTCTTCGTCGGCGTGGTGGCTCAAGTTGCCGCGGGTTCCGCCGGTGGCCGCCAGTTTGACGCCCGGAGTGGGGAGCCGTTCCAGCACGAGCACGCCGTGGCGCAGGTTGCGCCGTGCGGCAGCCAATGCGGCGAGCAAACCGGCGGGGCCGGCGCCAATAATCAGGAGCGAAGCATCCACGGGGCGGGCTCGCGCGGGTTAGGAGGAAAACGGCACCCAGCGCCGCAAAATGGCGGCCAGGGTGCCATCCTGTTGCCAGGCGGCCAACGCCTGATTGGCCGATTCGCGCAAGCCGACGCTGCTGCGCCGGAAGGCCCAGGCCAGTTCGACGCGGTCGAACAGCACCGGCGCGAGGGCGAGGTGGGGGGCATGGCGGAGCGTGAGCCACCACGCGGCGGGGGCGTCGTGCACCACCAAATCCACCTGCCCGGCACGCAGGGCATCCACGGCGGCGGCGGCATCGGGGAATGGCTGGCGGGTGGCGCGGGTGAAGTAGCGCGCGGCATAATCGGCGCCGGGGGAATCGGCCAGCACGCCAATCCGGATGCGCGCGCTGCGGATTTTGATCAGCGTGTTGGCATGAGGCAGGTCCGGAGTGCGGACGATGGCGGCTTGTCCGGACACCAAGTAGGGCGAGGCAAAGTCCATGAGCAACCGTTTTTCAGGCGTGATGGGCAGGCCCGCCATGATGACATCCACCTTGCCGTTCAGGAGCGCGTCGGTCAGGTCTTCGGCGGGGTAGGCCTTAAACACCGGTTGCAGGTTGAGGCGCGCAGCGAGGGCGCGGCCCAGTTCAACTTCGACGCCCTGCCACTGGCCTTTGGCACGGAAGCAAAGTGGGGGGGCATCGGCCCGGACGCCGATGAGCAAGGTGCCGGCGGTGGGCGCACGGATGGAACGGCAACCCAGCGCGCCGGCCAAAGCCGCGCCCAGCAGCAGGAGGATTGGCAGGCGCCAGCGCCGCATGGGGTGGCCTATGCCTTCAGGTATTGTTTTTCCAACGCCTCGTAGCGGTTGATGACTTGGCGCACGAGTGCGCGTTTTTCGCTGTAAGGGCCGGGGAAGAACGAGCCCTTGAAGCCGGCCAAGATGATGTTGCGCAGTTGGGCCGGGGTGACCGGTAATTGGCTGCACACCAGTTCCAGCTCGCGCGTGACGCTGGTGCGGGAGACAAGCCGGTTATCCGTGCAGATGGAGACGGACAGGCTGGCTTCCAGCATTTTGCGCAGCGGGTGTTCGGCCACCGAGGTGATGGCGGGGATGGTTTGCAAGTTGCTGGTGGGGCAGACTTCGAGCGTGATGCGCCGCGAGGCCACGTGCTCCACGAGGCAGCGCACGTAATACTCCGGATCCTTGATGGCGGGGTCTTTGATTTTGTCGGCGGCAAACAGGAAGGTGCCGTGGCCGATGCGGTCGGCGTGGCATTCCGTGATGGCCTGGAAGATGGATTCGGGGCCGTAGGCCTCGCCGGCGTGCACGGTTTTTTTAAGGAAGTGCACGTGGGCATATTGATAGGCCTCTTTGTGGTCAATGGCGGGGAAACCGGCTTCGGCGCCCGCAAGATCGAAGCCCACCACGGGGATGCCCTTGGTGTGGGCCAGGTTGGCGGCGGCGCGGGCCATTTCGAGTGAGGCGATGGCCATGACTTCCTTGGCCGGCGTGTGGGGCATCACGTCAAACAACTGCGCGTAATACGCAGACATGTGGCGATTAAAGAAGCGCATGGCGCAGGTGATGATGCCGTAATGGAAGGGGATGTCGCGGCCATCCTTGACGGCGGCGGAGGCGTTGTGTTCCTGCTGGGCGCGGGCCAAGCCGCGGTTGACGCACTCAATGACTTCCTCCACGGTGAAGCCGGGCCGGATGTGCAGTTGCGGCGCGTAACGCACTTCGATATAGCGCACGTTTTCGGCCATGCTGTCCACGGCCAACTCGTAGGCCACGCGCTCCAGATTTTCCGGGGTTTGCAGCACGGCGCAGGTCAGTCCGAAGCCGCGCAAGTAGTCGGGCAGGTCCTGATATTTTTCCTTGAAGACCAGTTCTTGCAGGCCGCTTTCAGTTTCCGACGGCAGCGGCACTTTGGCGGCCTTGGCCAGCTCGATCAAGGTGTTCAGCCGCAGGGAGCCGTCCAAGTGCAAATGCAAATCGGTTTTGGGGATTTTTTCGAGAAACTCGCGGGTGATTTTGGTTTTCATCAGGCGCCTCCTGCCATGCTCAATGCTTGCACGTTGCACAGCATCCTACGGAACTCGCGCCGGGTGCGCAACGGTTTTTCCGCACAATTAGCGAACGCGGCGCAACAGATAGAGCCCCAGCGCCAGGAAGACGATATCCGGCAGCCAGCCGGCCAGCACCGGCGACAGGATGCGCTGCTTGCCGTAGGCGAGGCCGAGACCCATCAGGATGTAATAACCGAAGAAGGCCAGCAGCGCATACAGAATGCCCAGGCCCATGCCACGCCGCCCGGTGAACATGCCAAACGGCACGCCCACCAAAATGACGAGCAGGCAAAGCCATGGCGCGGCGAGGCGATAATGAAAATCCACCATCAGCCGGTTGCGGGTTTCGTGCGAAATGCCCTGATGCGAGTCTATGAACTGGCGGATTTCGCTGGCGGAGCGCTCGGTGGTGTCCTTGATTTCGTTCACGAAATCCTGCGGCGTTTCGGAAAGCATGGTCATTTCCATGCTGGCAGCGGACTCTTTGCGGCCGAGCGGCTGGTTGCTGGTGCTGTAGTAGCGCGTCTGCACGGTTTCAAACCACCAGTGGCTGCCGAGCCAGCGGGCGCGGTCCACATCCATCTGATATTCGTCGGAGCCGTCAGGCCGCTGCTGCACCAGATTAATGTCGCGCATTTCGAAGGATGCGCTGGCGCGCGGATCGAACGAGCGAATACGCCATGTGCGGCGGCCGGCCACGTTTTTATACATCAGGTCCAAGGCTGCGAACGTCGAGTCGGTGTGCTTGGCTCCTTGCAGCCGTAAAAACTGGCGCGTCCAATGGGTGGCCCACGGATTGAACAACTCATTGACGCCCAGCAGGAAAAATGAGGCCAGCAAGCCGGTCATCAGGTAGGGCATCAGCAATTGCGTCAGGCTTAGACCGCTGGCGCGCATGGCGATGATCTCGGAGTTTTTGCCAAGCTGCCACAGCGCATAGAGCAACGCCAGCAGCAGCGAGACCGGCAGCAGATAGGGGAGGAAAGTCGGCAGTAGTACCGCGTAATACAGCAGCACTTGGCGCAGGGGCGTGCCGGCTTCCATAAAATCCACAAAGTTGCCGAACAGGTCCACCAGAATCGCCACGATCCCGAACCCCGCCATGATGTAACACCACGGGCGGAACATGTTGCTCAACAAGTAGCGACTGACCAACTTCATCCCGGAATCCTTGAGGCGGCTGGCGCGCCCCGCGTCATCTTACTCGACGCTTTCGATCTCGCCCGGCAGATATTTTGTTTTATCCACCCACAGATAACCGGTGCCCCGGCACAGCGCGCAATTTTCTTTGCGACCGGGTTCGCCTTCGCAGCGGGGGCAGACAATTTTGACGTTTAGATTTTCCTGCACATCCTTGGTGTTGCGCATAATCCCCGTAGAGTTGGCAAACCAAATCAAGCCCGCCACTGCAAAGATTACTCCCACGACGCCCCAACGATATTTCAGTGACTGACCGAGGCTGCGTTTACTGAATGACATGAGTCCTCCGAATGCCCGCAGTGTGCCTGTTCCGCGCAAATAAAGTCAAGGCATGACGGGACGGCAAGTGCACTTTTCCGGCGCAAGGGGGGGGCGGTAGGGGAGTTTGCGCTTCACAGGCACCGGCAGGGGGGGCTAGGGGAGAACCTCCACGCGCCAATCCTGGCCATCGAACTCCTCAGAGGCCGACCAGATTTGGCCCACGTTGTTGGTTTGCGAGAAATCACCGCCCGGCTTGCACAGCAAATAGCGCTCGTCCATGCCGTCGGGGGAATAACCCTTGAGTTGGATGGCGTAGAAATTATCTCCCGGCTGCGTGACCCACGCTGGAATATCCACTTTCCACAAATCCAACAGTACGCTGCCCTCCGCGGGCAGGTCGCGCAGGGTTGGGCCTTCTGGCTCTGCGTGGAGAGTGATGTTTTTCACCCAGACGCCCATGATCCAGTGCGACATCCGGCCATCCCACCAACGCACAAAAATTTGTTCATCTGCGGGTCCGGCAAAATCGTGGGCGGTCAGCACGTAGAGGGTGATGGTGTCGTCATTGGGAATGGCCTCGGCGCCGTTGGGGAGAAAGCAAAAGTCCTCTCCGGGCACCAAATCCGTGTAGCGACCGGAGTGACCACTGGAATGATAGGCCCAGTCGGTTTGGATATCGGCGCGCACTGCCGGCAGGGCCAGCGTGACCAGAACGAGGAATATCGCAAACTTTTTCATGGCAACCTCCGAAACGCGGGCCATTGTAGCCACTCCCCCGGACCAGCGCAACTCTCGGAACCGGTCGGATGATTGGCCCCTCGCTTTTTCAGTGGCTGGATGGTCACGCTTGGGCTGAAGAAATAGCGGTTGTCTGACCACCTTTTTTCCTATTTGAACCATGCTATCCAGAGTTTATAAAGTCTGGATGGATTTGGTTATATTCATATCTCAATCATATACAAACTGTTAGGCATAATTTTGTAGGAATTTTTAATCGGCTGTTTTGAGGTTGCCATCCAGAGTTTATAAAGTCTGGATAAGAGCAAGGTGAATGATTTCTGCGTTTTTTATCCGTGCAATACGGTCCCGCATGGCAGTTGCCGACCCCAATGTCCCCACAAAAATATCGGCGGGGAGTCTATTGGTTTGCTCCGCGCGGGCTGAGGCTTCAGGCGCTAGCGGCCTTGGCTTGGGCGCGGACTTCAAAGTCGCAGATCAGCGGCAGGTGGTCGCTCAGTTGCACATGGCGGGCCACCTCGAAGCGGGTCACGCGGATTTCCGGGCTGTGCAGAATGAAATCCAGTTGCCAGCGCGGTGATTGGCTGGGGAAGGTCGGCAAGTTGGCATAATTGGCGCTGGCCAGCCGGAGTTCCTGCATGAACGATTGCAACTCAATGCGGCCGGCAAAGGCGTTGAAGTCGCCGGCAATCAAGTAGGGCTTGCGCGAGCGCTTGACCAGGCGTGCGAGGTCCGCCAACTGTGCTTCGCGGCAGCGTCGGCCCACGGCTAGGTGCACGATATAAATGATGACGTCTTCCAGTTCCAACTCCATCACGAGGCGCTTCATGCCCTTGCGCAAAAAGTGCGTGCGTTCGCGCAGCACCGCCGGGCCGGAGAGGCAGGCATTGGCCTGCTTGCGCATGATCGGCAGGCGGCTCCACCAGGATTGGTAGCTGTATTTGGTACGGCAAAATGTGCGTTTACCCAGTTGCCGGGCGATGGCTTCCGCCTGGCTACGGTGCCCCGTGCGGTAGGAGCCGTCATCCACTTCCACCAAGCCCAGCACGTCGGCTTTCTGCTCGCGGAAGAACTGAATCAAGGCGTCAAGATTCTTGTTGGTGCGCCGGAAAAAGCCGCCAAAGGGAACCGGCAGGTGGAACTTGAATCCCGTACCGGTGGCATAGCGCATATTGTAGAGCATTAGACGCATGGCAAAAGAAATATGTGGGGAACCATACACCGCCCCGGCGGGAATTCAAGCGTTTCGATAAGAAAAATCTCGCCCCCCAACGACGGACAGGATACAACGCCGGCATGAAGCGTCTCGGCTTAATTTTGGCCCCGCATCCGGATGATGAATGCATCACCGGTTTGTTGCCGCTGCGCCTGCAAGAGGAGGCCGGTTTCACCATTTGCGCGGTACCGGTGACCCTTGGCAGCCACCGCGCCCGCCAAGCTGCGCGACGCAAGGAGTTCGTTGCCGCGTGCACCATGTTGGGCTTCAAGCCATTGGCCATGCCCAGCGGCGCGCCGGAGGTAGCCATCGCCAAGCTGCTATGCCGTTGGCAGCCCGGTATCCTGCTGATGCCCCACGCCCGCGACGGCCATCCCACGCATCGGCAAGTACACCGCTGGGGCGTAGCGGCGCTGGATGCCGTGGGTGGATCATGGCGGGTGGTGGAAACGGAATATTGGCACCCGCTGACTCGGCCCAATCTGCTCGTCGCCGCGGGCAGGGGGCAACTGGCCCGGCTGCGCCGCGCGCTGGCTTGCCACGTGGGCGAAATCGCGCGCAACGATTATGCCGCCCGTTTGCCGGCTTGGATGAGCGACAACGTGCGGCGCGGTGCGGAGTTGGTGGGCGCACCCGGTGCCGCTGCGCCGCGCGTGGCCCAAGCCACGCTGTACCGCGCGCGTATCCGCGCTGGCGGGCGTTGGCAACCTGCCCCGCGCGGGCGCTTCATCGTGTCACGCCAAAACTTGTGCGACTGGCTCGCCTCATGGGATTAGCCTGATTTTTTTCAGGCTGGCGCCGCGTAGAACTCACTGCTGAAAGGGCGGGAAATTCAACAACTCTTCCAAGACCGCCATTTGTGCCGAGATGTCTTCCCGATATTCTACATGGACGTCGGTCGCCCGGCCGGGTGGGTCGAGCAACTTTTCGAGCCATGGTGTGCTGACGTGTATTCGACCGGGGCGCACCTTGTGCTTGAGCAATGTCTCCATCAGGTGGTCCGGAATTTTTGCCAACAAGCCCGGCCAACCACTGTCTACATCTACCGTGAGGAGTTGGGCGCCGAGGATGAACGACGACTCGCGATCCGTGAGCAACAACAGATAGGGGATTTGCGGCCGTTCATCCTTTTCGCCCGTGTACATGGGCAAGGGCCATAACCCCAGCTCAAACGTGTGCGTGGTGCGAGGAATATCTCGTACCTGATGGATGACCGCCATCGGCAGTTTAAAGTCGTAACGCACCAAGGGGATCGTGGGTTTGACCAATTGCCTGGCCCACCCATCGGCTTTCTCCACCAGCACCAGCACGTCGGCACCGGGCGCGGTCGGTGGCAGCAAGCTGGGGTCGGCCAAGTACTGCGGGAGAAACTCCAGCGCCTTCGTCAGGCACGTAAGCAGGCAGTCGGCCTCCGCCGGTTCCAGAATCCACGGCGCATAGCCCGCGCGATAGCTTCGGAAGTAGGGCCAGCCTTGCTTGCCGCGTGGTGCATAGCCGATTTGTTTCAGCAACTTCTTCTCTTCCGGGAAGATGTCCCCGGCTTCGCCAAAAGCCGCCATGAGCTGCGGCGTGTTGAGGACTTGGCCCGAGTCCCTGAGGGAATTGCCCGGCGTGGTTTGTATCTGCCAAAACAGCCGAAGACCCTCCATCCCGTCATAGAAGGTGATGGCCCGGAATTCGCCGATGGCGCCCATGACGCTGGCGAACCACGGCTCCGGGCGGGCGGCCGGCTGAATGCCGAAAATCTCCGTTTCTTCCATCTGTTTCCACGGCGCCATGTCCCACAAGCGGCAGGCCAGGTCATACAGCGCCTGCCACTTTTCCTGCGGAATACGGTGGAGCGGATGAACGGATTTCTTTTTTGTGCTCAAGGTCGTGGCCGGTTAGCGTTGGCGTTCGAGAATCTTGACGGCTTCAATGGCGGTGCGGATGGCTTCCTCAATGCCGACCTTGGCGATGATGGGTGCGTCGTCGTAAGTCAGGCCAATCGTCGCCAGCACTTCGCCCGCGCGCACCCGGCGGATACTGGACACCACGAACAGCGCCGCCGATTCCATGGAGGTGGAAATCACATTCGAGCGATACCACGCATTCCACTTGGCATCAATGTCCTCACGGATGGGAATGTCCTTGTCCTCGATGAAGAACGCATCCTTGCAGTGCCCGATGCCGGCGTGCGCCGGAATCTTGAGATTGCGCGCAGCTTGGCGCAGCGCCAACGTAACATCCAAATCCGCCACGGCCGGGTAAGACAGCGGCACATATTGCCGCGTGGTGCCTTCCTCGCGCACGGCGCCGGTGGTGATGCACAGGTCGCCCAGTTTGACCTCGCGTTGCAGCGCGCCACAGGTGCCGATGCGGATAAACGTGTCCGCCCCGCACTTGATCAACTCTTCCACGGCAATCGCAGTGGAGGGACAGCCGATGCCCGTCGAGCAGCACGAAATCTTGATGCCATCCACCGTGCCGGTCCACGTGCGGTACTCCCGGTTGAACGCCACTTCCTTGGCGTTGTCGAAGAACGACGCAATCAACGGCACTCGCCCCGGATCGCCCGGCAGCAAAACATAGCGGGCCACATCGCCCCGCTTCAAATGCACGTGATATTGCAGCTCTTCTTTTTTCTTGGCGGCGGGTTTGGCAGGACGTTTCGTTTTCTTGGCCATGGTATTTCCTTTGCTGGAATGGGGTTGCACTACATGGAGCCAGTTTGGCGCAAAGCCCTGCTACCGCCAAGTATTTTTGGACTCTTTGCCGATTTCAGTGGCTGGATCGTCCCGCCTGGGATGAGCAAACAGCTGTCGTCAAACCAACCTCTTTGTTTTGCCATTTGAACCAGACTGTCCAGAGTTTATAAACTGTGGACAGTTTTTGAAATATTTGCATCTCAATCAAATGCAATTTGTTATGTATATAATATTGGTCATTTTTAATCGGCTGTTTTGAGGGTGCTGTCCAGACTTTATAAACTCTGGACAATTTTAAGGCGGTGTTTTTTGTGTTTTTATCCGTGCGCTGCGGACCCGCATGGCAGTGCCGACCCCAAAACCACCACAACAATCGGCGAAGCGCCTTTTTATTTTTTGGGGGGGTATTGGCTTCTACCCGCGCACCGCCACGCGCGCCGGAAAGGGTTTCTTTTGCGCGCCGGCTGGGTCATACTGCGGGCATGAGGAAGGCGCTGGCCGTTTCGTTCATCGGGCTGGGCATCACATCGGTGATGGCCCAAGTGCTGCTGGTGCGCGAGCTGTTGATCGTGTTTTACGGCAACGAGTTTTTCATCGGCTGGACGCTGTTCGCGTGGTTGGTGTGGACGGCCATTGGCGTGGGGGTGGGGGGGCGCGTGGGGCAAACGCCATCCAGCGCTTTGCGGTGGCTGGTGGTTAGTCATGCGGCGACCGCGGTTTTATTGCCGGGGCTGCTGGCGTTGATCCGCGCGGCGCGGACGTTGCTGGGCGTACTGCCCGGCAGTTTGCCCGATCTGCTGCCAGCCATGGCCTTTTCCCTGCTGGTATTCGCGCCGCTGGGATTGGTGTTGGGCGCGCATTTTGTGGTGGCCACCCGCCTGAGGCCGGCGGGTGCCGCTAACGGACGGCCTGACGCCGGTGGCTTGGGCTGGGGTTATGTGTGCGAGACCATCGGCTTTGTTTTGGGCGGCGTACTGTTCAGTTTTGTGTTCGCCACCGCCAGCGAGCTGCGCACGTTGGTGCTGCTGGGTTGTCTGAATGCCCTCGCCGGGTTTGGGCTCTGCCGGGGCTTCCACAGCCGTGCGGGGAGCCTGCGCGTCGTGTTGCTGATGGCGCTGGCCGCGCTGTTGCTACTCTCCACCCACGCCCGTCGTTGGGAGTGGCGCACCGCCGCTTGGCGTTATCCCGGCCAACTTCTCGTGGCTGCGCGAACCTCCATCTATGGCCACTTGGCCGTGACCGCCATTGGCCGGCAGATCAACTTCCACGAAAATGGCGCTTTGCTCGGCGCCGAAGATGAGCAACAAGCCGCCGAAAATCTGGTCCATATCCCCATGCTCTGGCACGAGCAACCCCGCCGCGTGCTGCTGATTGGCGGCGGCTTCAATGGTGCGCTGGGGGAAATCCTGAAGCACCAGCCCGCGCACGTGGATTATGTGGAGCTGGATGCCGCGCTGATCGCGCTGGCCCGGCAGTACGCCGCGCCTTCCCGGCAGCAGGCCTTGATTGACCCGCGTGTACACCCCATTTTTGCCGATGGCCGCGCGTTCCTGAATGCCCGCGCCGCCGATGCCACTGCGGAACCCTACGACGTGGTGATTCTCAATCTGCCCGGCCCCAGCACAGTGCTGCTTAATCGCTATTATAGCCGCGAGTTTTTCCGCGATGTGCGCCGGTTGCTGGCGTCCGACGGTGTGCTGGCCGTGCGCCTGCCGTTTGCGCCGGACTATTTATGCCGCGAGCTGGAAAATCTGGGCGTCTCCATTGACCGCGCCTTGCGGGCGGAATTTCCGGCGGTGTCGTTGCTGCCGGATTACGATTTGCTCTATGTGGCCTCGCCGTCCGCCGCGCCTGAGCCCACCGCGGCAACCTTGCAAGCTCGTTACCAAGTGCGTGGCTTCCGCACGGAGTTTGTGATCCCCCCGGCCATCGCGTACCGCCTGACCACCGACCGCGTGACCCAGACAGCCACGCTCTTTGATCGCAACACAGATACCCGCCTCAACCGCGATTCACGCCCTGTGGCCTGTGTGTATAGTTTTGCGTATTGGCTGCGTCTGTTTCATCCGCGGGTGGCCGATGCCGTATTGCGTGCCAGTGCCCGGTCGTGGGGGTGGGGCGCGGGCGGGTTGCTGCTGCTGCTGTTGCTGATGGGCAGCGCAGTTGGCGCGCGCCCGGCGCACTTGGGACCGTGGGCCATGGGCGTGGGCGGCTTTACCATGATGGGCGCGGAGCTGGTGCTGTTGCTCGGCTTTCAGATTGTGCACGGCCACTTGTATTACAAGCTGGCGCTGCTGCTGGCCGCCTGCATGGCCGGAATGGCCTTGGGCGGGTGGTGGGGATTGCGCCGCACGGCGACGGCTACCCCTCGCACACTGGCCAAACTGCATGCGGTTTTGGCCGGCTATTTACTCATTATGGCTGGAGTGTTTCAGCTCATGGCCGTTGGCACGTGGCAACACGGCACGGGCGGCGAGCTGGCCTTCTTGTTGCTCGCTGTGGGCGCGGGTGTCGTGGTGGGATGGGAGTTCCCGCTGGCCACGCGCCTCCACTGGGCCGCCAACCCGGCGGCGGCCGCCCGCGGTGCGGTCTATGGCGCGGATATTCTGGGCTCCTGCCTCGGGGCGTTGCTGGTGAGCTTGTGGGCGCTGCCGCTCTACGGCATCCCGGCCACGCTGCTGGGCCTGACCGCGCTCAACCTCGGCCTGGCCGCTATAGCCAGACTCCCGGGATCACTTCACCGGACGGCGCCACGCCATTCGTGAGCCGGTTTTCCAGCACGAAAAATCCCTGCCGCCGGATCAGCACTTCGCCGGTTTGCGGGGAGTAGGTCGAGTCGCCGGACGAGCTGGGGATGTTGCCCGTATAGACATAGTGCAGCCCCTCCGCCAACGCGATTTCCCGCGCGCGAACAATGCGCTCAATTGGCGTGGGTGGCAGATTGGCCAGCTTGTAGAGTGGGTGAAAGCGCGTGAAATGCACCGGCACATCCGGCCCCAGATTGTCCCGTACCCAGCGCGCCAGCTCGCGCACTTCTTCCTCGCTGTCGTTGAGCCCGGTAATCAGCAAATTCACGATCTCCAACCACACGCCGGCCTCGTGAATAATCTTCATGGTTTCCAAAATCGGCTCGCGGCTACCGCCGGTCACCTCGGTATAAAATTGCGGGCTGAATGCCTTGAAATCCACCTTGTAGGCATCAATGTAGGGCAGCAGCGCCTTCAGCGGTTCGGGCTGGATGTAGCCGTTACTGATCACCAGCGTCTTGAGGCCACGCGCCTTGGCTAGCCGTGCGATGTCCAACATGTATTCATAAAAAATCGTGGGCTCGTTATAGGTGAAGGCAATCGCCTGCGCCCCGCTGCGCACTGCAGCCGCAACCACTTCCTCTGGCGTGGCGGCAGTGGTTTGCAGCTCGCCCGGCAGCGCTTGGGAGATTTCCCAATTCTGGCAGAACAGACACCGCATGTTGCAGCCCGATGTCGCCAACGAAAATGCCCGCCCCCCCGGTAACACATGGAAAAACGGCTTCTTTTCGATTGGGTCCACATGCACCGCCGCCATCTGGCCATAGACCAGCGAATACAGCGTGCCGCCGATGTTCTGCCGCGCGCGGCACAGCCCCAGCGCACCCTCCGGCAAACGGCATGAATTCGGGCAAAGCCGACAATGCACCATGCCGTCCGGCAACTTGTCGTACCAGCTTGCTTCGTGTAACCGGTTGGTATCCGCCGGCGCGGGCGCCGCCACCTTGGTCAGCGCCGCCGGTTTCTCGCGCACCCAAATCAGCGTCGCGGCCAACCCCAGCACACCCACCAGAAAACAAGCTGCCAACGCCTTCTTCATAGCTTCAGCATACCATAAACAAAAAACAGGATGCCAACCCCCAGCGCGCTCAACCGCGCCGCCCAGCGGAACTCCGCCAACTGCCCCAGCCAACCCACGCCGATTAGCGGCAGAAAGTACAGCGACGTCGCCCCAAAAAAGACCGCAAAATACACCAAGCCCTTGGCCACGCTATGCAGCATGAACACATACGCCATCGACAGCAAAAATGGCGGACACGCCTGCAACCCCAGCAACAACCCCAGCAAAATCGGCGCACTTGCCGCGCGGCCCGTGCCCGCCGCGCAAAACGACCAGCGCGGACGCCGGAAACCCAGCGCGTAAAAAATCAGCACCAGCGCCATCAGCATCATGCCCGCCGTCATCACCCGCTCCAGCCACGCCGCGCGGAGTTGCTCACCCAGCAATCCCACCAGCGCCCCCATCAGCAAATAGCCCGTCAACCGCCCGCCCATCAGTTGTAACCACACCTTGACTGTCTGCCGCGCGGTGCGCTGCTCCGCCGCAAAAATCGGCAACAAAAAAGGGAAACACGTCCCACAGCAAAAAATCCCCGTCGCCAGCCCCGCCAGCAACGGCTCCACGATGACCTCGCGCCACACCATCTACGCCCCCGCCACCCCGCACCCAAATGGAAACGCAACTTTCACCGCTGGCCTCGTTGGTACCCCGGAGAGGGATCGAACCTCCGACCTGCGGTTTAGGAAACCGCCGCTCTGTCCAACTGAGCTACCGGGGCCTGTTGCGCAGGATTCAACCACCATTCGCCGGCTCGTTCAAGCTTGCGCTGGCCGCGAAAGTTTTGATTGTCAAACCCCGCCTGCTGGGGCAAAGTCCCCATCCAATTCCTCTGCGCCCCCATCGTCTAGAGGCCTAGGACGCCAGGTTCTCATCCTGGTAACACCGGTTCGAATCCGGTTGGGGGTGCCAACTCGCAGAATACTTTGGTCGGGCGGGAATGGTTGAGGAATGAAACCTTCCCGCCGGGAGCGGCTGGAAGGTCTGCGACCGTTCCAGCCCCATGACAGCGGGGTCACCGCCCCCGCCTACAGTCCAACCCATTCCGCACGTTGTAGCCGGTCTCGCTGAGGCCGGCGGCTGTTTCTGATTTTCGCATTCCGACCCGGATGCGCCAAGGCTGTTTTTGTAGGGCGGGAATGGTTGAGGAATGAAACCTTCCCGCCGAGAACGGCTGGGAGGTCTGCGACCGTTCCAGCCCTACAATCCAAAAGGAATTTTCCCCGGCGCATCTTGGCGCCGCATCAGGACGGCAGCCAGTCCTTGGCCATTCCATCGAGGTCGGCCATCAGGCGGCCGGTTTCGTCCAGCGCGGCAAGCAGCCGCTGATAATGCCGGACATCGTCATAGGATAACGCCCGGCCTTGGCGATCCTTCAGCCACTTCTGCGCGGGCTGGTAGCCGCCGATGAAAAACCGCCAGACTTCCTCCGGCACGTTGCCGACATACTGGGTTTTGTTGATCCAAACCTGCCCGTTCTTGAACATGGGCTTGTTCACGACGTTGTCGCCGGCGATGGGGAAGGTGAAGGGCGGATTGTCCAGCCGGGGCGATTCCAGCAGGTGCAGCGCGCGAAGTTCCGCGCCAATGGCCGCCAACTTGCGGAATTGTGCGGCGTCCGCCGGAGATGGCACGCGCGGAAAATCAATTTTCAGGAATTCCTTGTAGCGCTCCCGATAGGCCGGCGTGTGCAGCACCGCGTAGATGTAATCCAGCAAGTCCAGCGGCGCAAATGTCCCGTCTTCGCCCGTCGCCTCCGGTACGAATCGCAGGCCGAGGCCAACGGCGATCTTTTCAGTCAGCGCGGCGTCCAGGTTCGGCGTGCGCGTGCCATCATCGGTGTAGAGGTAGAGGGGAAAGAGGTAGGCAGTTTCTTTTGTTTGAGAAGATAGCGTGCAAATGTCTGCAATAAATTTTGTGACCAATACATGTTGGAAATCAAAAGTACTCTGTTGGCGGCATATCAAAAGCCCTATATTATTTGCGGTCAGTAGGTGCGATGTAACCTTTTGACTTGGGCGACTTATTATTTCAGGGTCATAATACTCCCATTGAAAATCAAAAGGGCGATAAAGCACTTTTGTTAAATATGCTTCGTTATAAGTTTTATTTTGTATTTTTTGAATAAGTTTATAGCTACTTGAGTTAGAAACATTAAATTGCGATGCAAACTCATGGCTGTATTCTCGGCCAAGAAGGGTTTGGATTCTGGCCGTCAGAGAATTCTTGTCGATAGAAATAAAAAGTGAATCTCGATCAGTTTTTACGCCAGAATTTGAAAGGGGCAACAGTTCTCTGATCTTAAAACCGCATTCATAGATGTGTTTAGAGGAGAAATCCTTGGGAACAAAAAACAGATATGGTTCAGCTTGCTCCAGCTTTGACCAAGGCAAAGAAATAAAATCTAAGGCTTCGAGGATATCGTATTTATTTTGCCGCAGGCCGAACAACTCATGATGGTGAACTTGGGCGAGGCTGCTTAGTGCTTTTATGCCGGATTTGACAAAGATATTGATGCTGACGCCCTGGGTGATGTCGAAGACGTTTTCATCTTTGGAGCCATCGGGGGCAGTTTCCTTTTTCTTGGCGCTGCCGTGGAGGTCGAGGATGTAGATATCGTCGAAGGTTTCCATGAGAGAGCGGCGCATTTGGCGGTGGGTGATGCCGTCAATAAAGGAATTGTTGGAGATATAGGCGAGGATGCCCTGGCCGTTTTTCTCAACGTAATACTGACCCATGCGGATGAACTTGATGTAGTCGTCGTCGAGGTTGAGCTTCTTTTCGTTGAGGTTTTTCTTGTAGTCGGTGATGAGAGTTTGAATCCATTCACTTCGGTTGGTGCTGGAAACGGCATACGGCGGATTACCGATGACGACCATGACGGGGGTTTCTTTTTTCACGCGGTTGGCTTCGCGGGCCTCGCGGGAAAGCCAGGAGGCAAAGAGGGTGCCGGTGGCGGGGTCGGCTTCTTCGAGCGCGTTGGTGAGGAAGACGTTTAGGCGTCGCGCGAGGCCTTGGGGGTCGTAGCCGGTTTGCCGGAGGAGCAGTTCGAGTTTGAGGTGGCAGATGGCATAGGAGGCCATCAGAATCTCAAAGCCATTGATGCGGGGGATCAGGTCTTTCTCGACATAATTCGGCCAGAGGCCCTCCTGGCCGGCGAAAGCGTCCCGAATATGGCGGACGACCTCCGCCAGAAAGGTGCCGGTGCCACAGGCCGGGTCGAGGAGTTGGACCTTGTGGAAGGTGCGCTCGATGAATTTGTCCCGGCCGCCGCGGGCGGAATCGCCTTCGACCGGCACCGGTTTGACCACCGTGGCGTTGTCGGCAAGGCCGGCGGGCAGCCCAAAACTGGTTTTGAGAATCTGGTCAACGGCGCGCACGATAAACCGGACGACGGGCTGGGGCGTGTAATAGACCCCGCAGCCTTTGCGCAAGGCCGGATCATAGGCGGCGAGGAAGGTTTCATAGAAGTGCATGAAGGGGTCTTCTTGCGCGGTGGCCTTGCCGAAATCGGCCAGGATGTCCTTGAGGTCCACGGTGCGGAAGATTTCCACGAGGTCATCCACCACCCACGCGACGCGGTCGTCGAGGTCCACCGCGGCAATCGAACCAAACAGATTGCGGAGGAAGGGATTGGACTTGGGCACGAGGGCGGCAGCTTCCTGGCGGGAAAAGTCGTCGGGGGTGGGGTCGTGGAGGCGGGCTGCGAACATGCCGTAGGCGATGGTTTGGGCGTAAATATCCGCGAAGGTTTCCGCGTCGAGATCATGCAGTAGAATCTGCTTGAAGGCGGCCAGTTGCTCTTGCAGCGGGTTGTCTGGCGTGGGGTCCTTGGCGAGTACCTGACGGAAAATATCCCGCATCAGCCGGGCTTTCTTGGCCAGGCGTTCGGCCAGCACCGCGGCGGAACGGATTTGCACGCCCTTCCATTGCGCAAAGTCGCCGATGAGCCGCAGAAACGTCTCGTGGTTCTCGGGACGCCCCACGAACTTTCCTCCTTGGATTTCGGCCACCCGAATGGATTGCGTCGGCTTGCCGGAGCGGTAGAACCGGAATTCCAGGTAGTCGGTCAGGATCAGATTGTCGAGGGCGGGAAGGTAGCGGCTCATCTGGGCGGACTTTTCCTCGCGCCCCAAGTCCTTGCCGATGTCCTTGGCCTCGATATAGCCGATGACCAAGTCGCGCCG
>Ga0208196_1001256_pt1 | contig 28175 bp, 19 predicted proteins | sample AD_JPNNA7_MetaG_FD_184443 | JGI IMG/M metagenome (GOLD analysis project Ga0208196, IMG submission 184443) | Active sludge microbial communities of municipal wastewater-treating anaerobic digesters from Japan - AD_JPNNA7_MetaG (SPAdes) (version 2) | ecosystem: Engineered > Bioreactor > Anaerobic...
ACGATTTTCAGCGGACCGCTATAAATTCCACCCTTTTCACCTTCATCGTAAACACGAACCGCCAGCAAGTTATCAGGCTTTAATAAATGGGCAGGAAATACATATTGGCGGACGTTATTTTTAGTGGAAAGCGATTCCGGTGGGAAGGCTCCGCTACGTCCGATGCAGACGCCATTGAGAAAGGTTTCGTCGGCAGCATCAATTTTTCCCAGATAAAGAATCAGCGAGTCCTGCCGCAATAAAGCCGAATCAGCCTGAAAGTGATAACGATACCAAGCCAAGCCATCATAATGTTCAAAGCCTTGGTTTTCCCAGTAATCCGGAACGCGAATAGGCAACCAGTTCGAATCGTTCAAACTGGGAGATGACCAGGTCGAGTCGTCGCCCAGCTGAAAAAGCCAATTACCTTTTAATGATAATTCGGCGGCTTCAATCGGTATCAACATTGGGCTTAGCCAAAGGCTCAATAATAGAATCACAGACAAAAGTTTTTTATTATTGAAAAAACACCATAACATATAATTGGAATAGGCGCTCATTAAATAACGGTTCATTTAAATTATCCAGTTTGCATTTTTGGGTAGATCCCCTCAAGTTCAAGCAATTTTTGCTTCATCTCTAATCCGCCGCCAAATCCAACTAATGCACCATTGGTGCCGAGGACTCGATGACAGGGAATAACTAATCCAAGCGGATTGGAATGCAAGGCGCCTCCGACACTTCGGGCGGCGCGTGGGCAACCGATCCATTCGGCTATCCGGCCATAACTGGTAGTTTTGCCGAACGGCACCAAACCGGTCCAGGTCAAAACCTGGCGAGCAAAAGCTGTGGAAACGAGACAGAAATTGAGAGCCCTAACTTTATAAGGCTGACCGGTTTCCAGAAAATCATAGATCATTTCAGCCGTATTGGTCAGGAAAATCGGCGCAGGCGAATGCGCAAGTTCCAAGCCTTGCTTTCTCAGTAATTCAATTTGTCGGCGATGCGCTTTTTCCGAAAACGTTAAAGCTAGCAAAACTTCCTTCGAACCGATTGTCCAGAATTGCCAGCGGGCTGAAACTGGAATCGCCCAGAGATTAGTATGATTGGGGAGATTATATAGCCAGGGCGGGCTGTAACCCATTGCTGTCCGTATTTTAGCCTGGCAGTCCGGACAGATCCGCCAATGTTCAAACGCTGTTGATTCTTCCTTGTAATCAAGGCTACGATCAAGCAATTGAATAATTTTGTCCTTCGCGAGATGTTGTTTAGTCATTTTTCTTTAAATAAATCAACATAGGTTAATTTAATAGGACTATTTAATTCAACAAGTCAAATTGTCCACTCGACCGAAAAATATTGATAGTTATTATTAGTGGTAATATTAAATTTGTATTGTGGTAGAACGTTCAATAAGTAAAGACCGCGCCCAAGAGGCTTTTTTATGACACCGCTAATCGAGTACGATAAAAAAATTACCCAATTGATAGCCTCTGGACGGTATGATGAAGCGCTCTGGGTTGCGGAAGAAGAATTGTGTTATGCCGAGAGCAGTTACGGTCAGGAACATCTTGAAACGGCTAAAGTTCTTAATAACCTGGGATGGATTTGTGATGTTCTCAATAAAGAACAATCTGCCGAAAACTATTATCTTAAGGCTCTGGAAGTCAAAATCGCCGTCTGCGGCAATACTTCGCACGAATTGATTCCTACTCTGGAAAACATCATTAATTTTTTAATTAATCATAATCAATTAGCTCGGGCGTATGAATTCCTCGTAAAATTGATAGACTTGGCTGGATTGCAAAACAAGCTCTGGCGTTTACGCAAAGGAGCCTATCTTTGCCAGCTGGCAGAACTGGAGGAACAACTCGGTTTCCCTGACAAGGCTGAAAATTTACTCTGGGAAAGTCTTTCGTTTTTGCAGGCAAACTATGGCTTCGACCATCCCAACGCCGGTCGCGTTTTTGCTAAACTTGGCGCTTTTTTCGAACGACAGGATAATTTAGCGCGTGCAGAATATTGTTACAACCGCTCCTTAAAAATACTTAAGAAACATTTGTCTTCCAATCATCCAGATGTCAAGTTTAGCCGCGATGGTTTGGAAAATATTTACTCGAAATTAGGCCTTAAAGTCAAAATTCGCTGATTCACTCTTTTTCCAAATGATCATTTTGTCCCTGGTACTACTTTTTTATTATTATGAGAATTGCCATTTATCAGTTCGCGCCAATCTGGGGCGAGATTAATAATAATATAGAAAATATCAGCCGTGCTATTGCCAGCCAAGCGGCAGATCTCTGGATTTTACCGGAACTATGTACCACCGGTTATGTCTTTAGTAATGTGGAAGAATTAAAGCCTTATGCGGAAAATGTCAAAGAAGGCGCCACGGTTAAAGCGCTCTGCGCATTAAGCCACCAATATCAGACTGCGCTGGTTTTCGGAATGGCTGAAAAAAGCGGCGATCAAATTTTCAATAGCGCCGTGGTGCTCGACAAAGGCGAAATTCGGGCGGTTTATCGGAAAGTGCACCTTTTTTATGAAGAAAAAAAATTGTTTTCTGCAGGGACAGAAACGCCTCCGGTTATTGAAATTCAAGGCGTTAAAATTGGTGTGATGATTTGTTTTGACTGGTTTTTCCCTGAAATGGCACGCACTCTGGCTCTGTCGGGCGCTCAAATTATTGCTCATCCAGCCAATCTGGTGTTGCCCTATTGCCAGGCGGCGATGCTAACTCGTAGTCTGGAAAATCGCGTTTTTACCGCGACTGCTAACCGGATCGGCAGTGAAAGGTGTGGCACAAAAAGGCTAACTTTTACCGGAAAAAGCCAGATAACCAGTCCGCGTGGGGAACTGTTGGGACAACTAAAAACTGGTCGCCCCGGCATTTTAGCGCGCGACATTGATCCGACTGAGGCATTGGACAAATCATTGACGCCACTCAATGATATTTTCGAGGATCGGCGTCCCGAAGTTTATCAACTGGGAAAATCGTCGCGATGAAGAAATCTTTAGCAAATCCGGAAGAATTGAGTCTAGAAAATCAACGAATGCTGTGGCTGAGAGTATATACTGACCGGGTAATACGCCAGCTTCAAACTATGTCGTTAGATGAACCGGAGGCAGTAAGCCTAATCGAGCAAGTCAAACAAGAAATCCTTCGGCGTTTTCCAGATAAAGAGAGAGCCTACCGTCTGATTTACGAGCGTCGTTTCAAAAGAATATTGCAAAGGCGCGGATTGTTTTTACCACTAACGATGGATAACGGAGAAATAAACTAAGTTTGTTCAGGAGAAAAAAAATGAACTACCCAGATGCCTATGAATTGCTCTGTCGCTACACCAAGACCGAGAGTTTGCGCAAACATGCCCTAGCCGTCTCAGCCGCTATGCGCCATTACGCCAGAATATTTAATGAAGATGAAGAATATTGGGCGATTACCGGCTTATTACACGATTTCGATTATGAGATGTATCCTGATGAACAAAATCATCCTTATCGCGGTGATGAAATTTTAGCCAAGGAAGGTTACCCGGAAGAAATGCGAACGGCAATCATGGGGCATGCTTCTTACACCGGCATCAAGCGTGAATCTCTGTTAGCCAAAACCTTATTCGCGGTAGATGAATTAAGCGGGTTCATTATAGCTGTTGCTCTGGTACGCCCTTCTAAGAGCATTTTCGAGGTAGAGACGCGTTCGGTGCAGAAAAAATTCAAAGACAAAGCTTTCGCCGCCAAAGTCAATCGCGAGGAAATTAAACAGGGCATCACTGAACTCGGCGTGGACGAAACCGAACACATTCAAAATGTCATTGACGCTTTGAAAAGTGTCGCCGCTGAATTGGGGTTAGCTGGAAGTTGAGATATGAAATTCTTAGCTGACTCGATAGCACTAAAATTTATCGGTAGTTGAAGTTCTATTGTTTATCTGCCATTCAGAATTGTTATTATTGTATTGAAAATTGAAAACCATTACTAATTCGAACGACCTGATGAGAATTATTCTAACACAGGTCGAGAAACCCGGCCGCTATGTCGGCAATGAACTAAATGCTATTCGCAAAGATCACACCCGCACTGCGGCGACAATTGCGCTGGCATTTCCCGATCTCTATGACGTCGGAATGTCGTATTACGGCTTCCAGATTCTATATCATATTTTAAATAGGGAAACCGATATAGCCGCGGAACGAGTTTATGTACCCTGGCCGGATATGAATCGGCAGATGCGATCTCGGCAGATCAAACTTTTCAGCCTCGAGACTCGCACCAGTCTCGATCAATTCGATGTGATCGGATTCACTTTACCTCATGAATTGACTTATGCCAATATTCTGACAATGCTCGATCTGGCTCAAATTCCCCCGAAAGCTAGTGTCCGGAAGCCATCCGATCCATTCATCATCGGCGGCGGTAGTGGAGCCTATAATCCGGAACCGCTGGCGCCCTTTTTTGACCTATTTGTAATTGGTGATGCGGAGGAAATTGTGGTGCCGTTGGTGCGTCTGCTGGCAGAAGGCCGGCGCCGAGGGACACCTCGTCGGGTGATATTGGAAGAAGCTCTCCACCGTTTTACAGGAATCTACATACCGACGTTTTACGAAGTTGAGAATGGACGAACTGTTCCGGTGACATCCTTTGCACCGGGAGTTATCCGGGCGAATAAAATTCGGACTTTGCAGAATGACTCTTACCCACAAGCTCCATTAATGCCATTGATTGAAATCGCTCAGGATCGGTTAGTAATCGAATTGATGCGGGGATGCACTGAGGGTTGTAGGTTTTGCCAAGCCGGAATTATTTATCGTCCGGTGCGCGAGCGCCAACCGGCGGACATTATCCGGCAAATTGACCAATCTTTGGCCCAAACCGGTTACGACGAAGTATCACTTCTGTCGCTTTCAACCTCTGATTATAGTCGCATTACACCGCTTTTAACTTATTTAGAACCAGCCTTGGAATCCCAGAAAATCGGACTTTCCTATCCGTCACTCCGACTCGACAGTTTCGGGGAAACCGTTGCCAGATTGGGGACAGCTACTCGCCGCTCAGGATTGACCTTTGCACCAGAAGCCGGTTCGGAACGATTACGTCGCGTAATCAATAAACAGATAACTGAAGATAATTTGCTAAAAGCGGTGGAATTGGCTTGCCGGTATGGTTGGCGCTTGCTGAAACTCTATTTTATGCTTGGTTTGCCAACTGAAACTGAGGTTGATCTGGATGCGATAATTTCTCTCGTTCAGAAGGTTCTGGCAGTTAGCGGTAAACGTCTGGAATTGAATATCACGCTTTCGACTTTTATTCCTAAGCCGATGACGCCATTCCAATGGGTGGCGATGGATGAACCACTCGCAATTCAGCGTAAGCTTGATTATTTAAAACCACGTTTACGCACCCTGAAAAATATCAAGGTAATGGCGCGCGATCCGCGGGCCTCAGAATTGGAAGGCGCATTGGCGCGTGGCGATCGCCGCCTCGCCCATGTCATTGAAACAGCCTGGCAGGCAGGAGCTGGATTTGACGGCTGGCAGGAACATTTTGATCCGGTAAAATGGGACGAAGCTTTCCGCCTTAATAACCTCGATAAGCGAGTGTTTACCGGAGAATTGGAAACGGAAAAAGCATTGCCATGGGAACATATTGATTGCGGGGTAAGTCGTGAATATTTATTCGATGAATACCGGAAAGTCGGACAGGAGAGCAACACTTCAGACTGCCGCTATGGTTGCAATCAATGCGGCGTTTGTTTTAGCGGCGGCTCGGAAATGATTCTTGCCGAAGAATGGCTGCCGCCTCAGACCAATCCGCTTATTATAAAAACCGATTCGGAAATAATTCCGATACGATACCGCTTACATTATCGTAAATTTGGTAATGCTGTATTCACTTCCCATCGGGACATTTTGCGTATAATGCCGGGTATTCTGCGACGCGCCGGACTGGAGCCGGTTTTTACCCAGGGTTTTAATCCGCGCCCGAAGCTGTCAGCCGGTTATCCGCTCCCGTTTGGCTACGCCTCGGAGGATGAGGTACTGGATATTTATTTGAAAAATGCTATCGAAAATAGCGCAGAACGACTGAACCGAGCCCTACCTGACGGATTCGAGGTAGTCAAAGGCACGGAAGTTTCTTTGCAATTACCGTCGGTATTTGCGGCTACCACCGGTTTTCAGTATTTAGTCCAGATCAATAACTGTAGTGATCGCGAGCTATTACGGAAAATAGAGGAATTCCTGACGGAACGGGAAATCGAGTTCCAGCGCGAAACAAGCAACAGTCAGCAAAAGATCAACCTGCGTTCGTTCGTTGAAACCATCCGGTGCGAAGGTACTAACCTTCAGATAGTCACTAAAGTAATCAACGGACGCACAGCAAAGATTAAAGAAATTTTACAGACGTTAAATATTGATGGAACTAACTGCCGGATCGTTCGGCAAAAAACCTATCTTACGTCTGTCGAATAAAAAATTTAGGAATAAGTAAATGGAAAAAACAATTTTAATCAGCGAAACGGCTAAAGAAACCCGGGTCGCAATTTTAGAAAACGGCGAACTGGTCGAATTTTTTGTTGAGAAAATAGATAAAAATCGCCTAGTTGGCTCAATTTTTAAGGGCAAAGTAGAAAACGTAATCGAAGGGATCCAAGCCGCATTCGTTGATATCGGCTATGAATCCAACGCATTCCTACCGTTTTCCGAGATCGAGGACTCGTCTTCGCTGGCATATATTGAAAACATCAGCCGAGACGAAGAAGAGGATGAGCAAGATATCGAAGATGATTTGAAACCGACGAAGAAAATTCACCTGCGCAGGGGCGACATCAACTTACAAAAAGATCAAGAAATTCTGGTACAAGTCATCAAGGAACCTTTTGCTAAAAAAGGGCCGCGCGTTACGACCAATATTTCTCTACCAGGGCGTTTCCTGGTACTGGTTCCCCATGCCGAATATATCGGCATTTCAAAAAAAATCCTTAATCCCAATGAAAAACGTCGCCTACGACGGATTGCCAAGTCTATTAAACCACCTGAATTCGGCTTAATAATTCGCACGGTTGCCGCGGGCAAGGACGTTAAGTCTTTACGCGCTGACCTCGATTCATTGATGGATAAATGGAAGCAACTTGAAGAAAAAGTAAAAAAAAGCAAAGCACCAGCTTGCGTTTATACCGATATGGAATTATCTTCGACGATAATTCGCGATCTACTGACTCCGGATGTTGATAAAATCATCGTAGATACTAAAGACCTGTATCGCAATATCTTGTCTTATATCAAGAGCACCTCTCCCGAATTCGTCAATAAATTGGAATATTACCACTCTAAGAATCCTCTTTTCGAGCAGTATAATATTGAAAAGGAGTTCGAAAAATCCTTAAATAAAAAGGTCTGGCTAAAAAGCGGTGGTTTTATTGTCATTGAACACACTGAAGCGATGACGACTATTGACGTCAACAGCGGCAAATTTATCGGTAAAAATGACCAAGAAGTCAACTCGCTTAAAATCAATTTGCAGGCGGCAAAAGAAATTGCCCGACAATTGCGTCTGCGCGACGTCGGTGGTTTAATCGCTATTGACTTTATTGATATGGAGATGGAAGAAAATAAACGGCGAGTAGTTCAGGAATTAAAGCGCGAACTTCAGAAAGACCGGGCTAAGGTATCAGTCGCCAATATTTCCGATTATGGCATTCTCGAAATGACGCGCCAACGTACCCGCTTGAATCTGCTCCAATCCGTTAGTGAAGAATGTCCCACTTGCCATGGTTCTGGTCGAATTACTTCCAAAGGTTCTATGGTTACCAAGCTCGAAAGCTGGTTTCAGCGCTTCAAACTCAAGTCTAATGAAAGACGCTTGGATTTACACGTAAATCCCGATTTTGCGCATTATTTGAAAGATACTACCAATAAAATCCTCTGGAAAATTCAATGGCGAAATGTACTTCGTATAAAATTAGTCGAGGATAGCAATGTCAACATTGATGAATTTCGGGTTTATTTGCGAAAATCGGGACGCGATGTGACAGACGAGTATTGAAAAAATAACCACAATTCGCGATTACCCGTAATCGCTTAGATAATGTTATGTCATTACAAGGGATATTGGCGACTTGCTTGCGCCCGCAGAGCAGAATAGTACAGGCAGGCAATAAACTCCAAGCTAAGACGAGGTTAATGTTGAGAAAATATAAGTGCTCGGGATTCAGCCCGGCAACAAATGACTTGCCTTACGATTAATTGGACAATCCCATAGCGGTTCTGAACCAATCAAAATCAACATATCCGCCAGATTCCTTGGTTGCATAATTAAAAAGTCCGAACTTATTGCCAGTAAATATCTTAAGACTGAATTCCATTAATAATTCGTTACCAAGCTGGATAAATTCTATATTATCATAACTGTATTCAAAGCATGCTTTTTTAGTCCTATTTGATGCGATAGTGCGGAAAAATACTATCTCGCCGTTCATTGGAGTTTCGGCAATAGTTTCGCCGTTGTTTACCATAATCAATTTCCTAATACCATTTTCCTGTTTGACCGCAATAAAAGCATAGGGATTCTGAAAAACGGCTAGCCCCGCAACATCTCCATCTTTCATTTTTCCAACTTCCATTTTAGTAATGCCGATGGTTGGTACAGTTTGATCATAGCAAGCAAATATACGTTGAGTAAGCATATTCCGAGCTTCAGGCAAACTAGCAACCACTTTGCCAGTTACTAATCTCAAATAACCCGGCCTCTGCGTTAGTGACCACCTGCTGTCGTCTGGATTGTGATTCCAGCCCCATTGCATCCCCAATATTTTATCCTTGAATTCGTCAGATGTTGGCAACGTTTTTATCGGATGCTGTTTGCCAACATCAGGTTTTCTATAGGTAACAACGCCTTTCCCATCAACTCCAACTATAGGCCAACCATCAACCCAGGTTACAGGCTGTAAAGATGGAAAACGGCCAAAGGGACCGCTATCCACAAAAAGCATAGTCCACCATTCGCCAGCTTGGGTTTGAATAAGTGCTCCCTGATGAACTCCATACGTTACTCCGGGCATTGTATCTCTAATTGCCACCTTTTGTTCGTAAGGTCCGTAAATATTCTGCGAACGCAATGTTACTTGAATGCCATCAACACCGCCATAGGTACAATACAAATAGTAATAATCATTGATTTTATATACATGAGTACCTTCAAGTCCACTTCGTAAGTCTCCGGTGTAAATCAAAGAATCTTGGCTAATAGGCGCAAAATTTTGATCGAGCTCCGTTAGATAAATTTTCCCATAGCCATACGCTACATAAATTCTTCCATCGTCATCGAAAAATAATCCTGGGTCATAAAATCCTTTCGGCAATTGTTTTATTTCCCACGGACCTTCAGCTTTTGTTGCCGAACAAAGAAACCCGCCTTCATCGAGTGTAATAAAAAGTAGATAGAAAGTCCCATTATGATATCGCATACTTGTTGCCCATTGACCATGACCGTACCTGTTACATCCATCGAGATTGTAACAAGGACTGAAATCGAAACGAGGAACGGCATTACAACAATATTCCCAATTTACGAGGTCTTTTGATTTTAAAATGGTTACCCCCGGAAAAATAAACATTGTAGTCGTAACCATATAATAGGTATCGCCTACTCGAATCACATCAGGATCGGGAAAATCGGCAGGGATAACTGGATTAGTAAAAGTTCCATCCCCATTATCACTGTAATATTTTTGGCACTTTTGGGCTTGTAAATTCGTCAATAATATCGTTATTACAAGCAAAAAACTAAAAGCACGAGCGATGAAATTTTTAGATTTTATCATTAATAATTCTTCCGTTGAGTTTTAAATTTCCTTATTGCTGATTTAGGGATACTTCTGCATATCACTTTTCATCAATTCTTCAAGATTATGAATGGGACGTTCAATGTCATAAGGTATTGGCAGTCCATTAAATTGCTGGAAATAAAGCAAGCATGCATCTTTCCATACCTGAGCGTTTACGCACTGTTCACGAAGCTTATTCTGAACATGAATAAATCGTTCTGTATCTATGTAAGGTTGAACTTTATCCCACGTTTTTTGAAATTCGCATACCTGATTCACTCCTTCGTCGTAATGGTAGCATAGTTCATTCCATAGGGTGCGCCCACTTTTCATTACATAATTCCATGGTAAATGATGAAACCACAACAAATAAATGTCAGGACAGGTGCTTGGATTAGAAAATATAGATTGGAGCGGTTCGTGATACTGACTTACGGCATCACTGCCAGTTCCTGTTCGATTGAAGCCGATGCCTAGGGAATCAGCTTGATGATAGTAGGGTGGGGTCCAATCTTTTCTTACTCCCTCAGGTGCCCACCATGGACCTGGACCATAATGATGATCAGGAGCAAAAATATGATGTAATCCTAGAGGCATCATATAATTGACGGCGGCTTCACGGCTGTTAATCATCATTTGTTTTACAGGTTGCAAAAAATTTATGTTCCAATCGGCAAACGTTATTGAACTAACTTCATCCTTTTTCTCAGCACTTTGCCCAAAAGTCAGTTTTACCCATTCATCAGCGATTTGTTCACTTGTCAGGGAATTGTTCCATGCTAAACGACCAAAAGCGTACCAGTTAGACTGTGCAAAAAGATGACCACACCAGTTAGTATCTAATCCTATATTTGCAACTCCAGCGATTGCTGTATGTTTTTGTGGAAAGATGCTTCCATCGGTGCAACGAGCAATGGTACTTCCTTTGCCTGCTTGATAAGTATCACTCTGTAAAAATTCCTCCCACATCGTTGCAAGAAATACCAGATGAACTGATTGCCCAAGATACTCCTGAGTGATTTGAAGTTCTGGCATGACAGAAGTTTTTTTCATTCCACCAAAAAGTGGACTGAATGGTTCTCGAGGTTGAAAATCAACCGGTCCATTTTTTACCTGAATAATAACATTGTCGCAAAACCGGCCATCGAATGGCATAAATTCCAGATACGCTTGTTTCGCTCTATCTTCACTTGAAGGATTATACACAAAGGCACGCCACATGACAATTCCATCATAAGGACGAAGTGCATCGGCAATCATATTGGCTCCATCCGCATGCGTACGACCAAAATCTTGTGGCCCTGGTTGACCTTCACTATTTGCTTTAACCAAAAAACCTCCAAAATCTGGGATCAGACTATAAATTTCTTGAACTTTGACTTTCCACCATTTTATAACTTCGGGATCCAATGGATCTGAAGTTTTTAATTTTCCAAGTACAGCCGGGGAAGCAAAATTGACGGAAAGATATGTCTTGATTCCATACGGTCGAAGAATATCGGCGATAGCTTTGACTCTTTTAAGATAATCTATTGTTAAAACTGAAGGCGAAGCATTTACGTTGTTGAGAACAGTTCCGTTTATTCCTATGGATGCATTGGCTCGTGCATATTCCTGCCATAATTGCTTATCGGTTTCAGTGACTTCAAAAGCATCTTTTCCTTTCCTCCAGAATATGGAATGCCCAGCATAACCACGTTCAATAGTACCATCAAGATTGTCCCAATGATTTAATAGCCGTCGTTCGTATGAGGGATTGCAAACTTCTTCACATATTGGTTTACCTGTTTGCTGACGACGCAATAATTCATAAACTCCATATAAAATTCCTAACTCAGTTTTGGCTTGAATTTTATTATCACTCATTCTAAAACCATCGCCTTTAATAGCTTTATCATTTTTAATTACGAGTGATATTGTAGCATTTGATTCTCCTTGCCAGCATTGCTGTAATTCCTGTTTTGCAATTTGAAGTGTCGGTGATTTTTCGGAACATATTACATTTATCTGAGCTATGCTTTTGCCGCGTAACCAGAGGTCGTGCCCATTTTCTGCATTGAGAGAAAAAGGGACCAACAATAGAATTAATAAGCCAATTGTTACTTCGATTTTGCAGGATATATTTTTCATTTGAGATTCCTTTTGTTAGTTATTGCTCAATATTGGGGAATAAAAATTTTGGTCGGGTACCAATATCTTAGTTCTGCTCATCTTTTTCCCCACACCAAAAAATGACTCGCTCGAAGGATCCGAAAAACGAAAACCATCCATCGTTAAATAGTAATAATGGAATCCCGGCGGTAATGGTTTAGTTGTCACTGTCCAGACTCCTTCTTCTCCTTTTACCATATCATATACGTTTAAGAGATCAAGCTGAACTTTTTGAGTATTTGGAGCATCGACTCGAAAGATAGCTCTCAATTGTATATCTACTCTCGGAAATTCAGCTCCAGGAATATTTGTTGAAGCTGGTTTTGAATTCCTATACAAATAATTGTTCTGTGCAAGACAAGCACAAGTCATTACAATAAGCAATACTAAAGGTACTATTCTTTTGTAAATTTTTTTACCTCATCATAAAAATATATTTGAATGTTCCTCACTTCACTAAAATAATCTTCTTCGTTTCGATATACGATCCGGCTTGCAAACGAGCAAAATAAGTTCCGCTCGAAAGTCCTTCTGCGTTCCATTCTCGTGTATATGTTCCGGCGGGTAACTCTTCGTAAACAAGCTTCGACACTTCCCGACCTAGAGAATCATAAATGACTAGGGTTACAAATAATTTTGCAGGCAAAACAAATGTTATAGCTGTGACTGGATTAAATGGATTGGGATAATTTTGAGAAACTGAAACGTTTAGTGGACTATTATGAACCTCATGAGTGACCGCAGTTATATTAGCTTCCCTCAAGAAAAAATCCGTCATCATTTTATAATATTTCTCATCAAATAAGCCTGGTCCATGCTGACCACCAGGCACTATAACAAATTGACCTGGCACCTTAGCTTTTTGCAGCGCATTAAAGAACAATTGACTTTGGCAGAGAGGAACTAATGGATCTGCATCACCATGAAGGATAAGAAAAGGTGGATCGTTTGTGTCAATGTAGGTGATAGGATTCGCAAGTGCACATTTATCAAGATTCTCATCAATTGGACCACCAATTAAAATAGCTTCAGGGGAATTGGCATCTTTACTTCTTTTACAGGAATCCATTACTGAGATTGCAATAGGTCCAAACCAATCCACAACAGCATTGACCGAACTGCTATAGTTTGTGTACTGTCCTACATTACCTTCAATGTCAAAAGTTACCGAGCCAACGGTATATTGCTTAACTCCTCCAGATGTGCCAGCCAAAGAAGCCAGATGTCCACCAGATGAAAATCCCGTAATGCCAATAAACGAAGTGTCAATTTGATATTTTGCCGCATTAGCTCTTATAAATCTTATAACAGCTTTAATATCATTTATTTGTGCAGGGAATTTTGCATCCATACTCGAACGATGATTGGGTGTTACAATAGCAAAACCTGCATCAAGAAGCGGTTTGCCCAAAGAGGAAAGAACTGTTTCTTTTAAGTTATTACTAAACCATGCGCTACCGTAAATTACAACTACAACTGGATAAGTTGGTTTTTCAGTTTGAGGTAAATAAATATCCATTTTATGATATACCTTTTCATCTCCACCATAATCCAGATCTTTCCAGCTTTTTGAGTATTGCTGACCGAAACAATTGGTACAGATCATTAGAGAAAAAATAAAAATTGAAATTTGTTTCATAGTTTATCTCCTATTATTATGTTTTTATATCGAATCTACTCTGCAACTTTTTTCACAGCGACTTTGATTTGTGTAAATGAATGGGGCGGAAATGAATATGAAATATTATTCTCTTCCACTTTGATTTCTTTTATTATTGGTTTGTATTGCTCTTGCTTATCGAACGTGAAAGGCGCATCGAGCGACTCACAGTTTAATACACTAGCTTCAGCTTTCCCAGTAAAAATGCCTGATATGCTTCTAATTTGAGTTACAATAGATTTTTCTTTGTGTCGGTTCACAACATTAATAAATACAGTTTTTGTTTCATTATTGTACACGGTTGATACATCGAGATAAGGGATGCCTTTATACTTTTCAGTATTAAAGGTATCGCACTGCACATACGTATCGATGGAATTGCCATAGCAATTATTCGAGAACAATTTGAATGTATAAAATAAGGGGGTTTTATAGCTTCCTTTATCTTTATCCGTACTCAATAGTGAGGTAAGCATAGTAAAATTGGTCATTTTAACAATATCGGCATGGCGAATAAAAGAGTTGAAGCTTTGTGCTATTGGAAGTACTGTCAAGAAATTTCTAGACATTATACCCCATTCATCAAAAGAGATATAAACAGGATTTGTATAATTTTTCATAGTCTTCACTGCTTCTATAGTAGCAGCGGTTACGCGTATTTTCTCTTCAAAATCTACTGCACTTTGTCCCATATAGGTATAATAATCTGGCGAATTTTCCCAGTAGCGATGAATTGAAATATAATCTACCATATCGCCGAGACCTTCAAGTACTTTTCTATTCCATTCTACCCATTTACCCGTACTTTCATAATAAGACGATCCAGAAGCAACTAATTTGATAGTTTTATCAACCGATCTCATTGCTTTTGCTGCTTCTCTTGCAATCTTTACATAATCATCAGCATTTTTATGGCCTAATTCCCATGGTTCTCCATCGACCTCGTTTCCGAGATCCCATATTTTAACATTGTAAGGTATGGAATGTCCATTTTTTGCACGCAAATCTGAGTAGTAGGTTCCTTTTGGAAAATTACAATATTCAACCCAGTAGCAAGCATCTTGTATTGTACCAAGTCCAAGATTTACGCATATTACATTTTCACTGCCAATGGATTTATTCAAAGCTATCCACTCATCTGTACCTACATGATTATTGTCGATCCCGCTCCACGCAAGATTGATACGAGCAGGTCGCTGATTCTTAGGTCCAATGCCATCCTGCCAGTTGTATGCCATGACGTAATTTCCACCAGGCCAACGCATATTAGTGATTTTCAACTCTCTCATTGCCTCGATATAATCTTTCCTGAATCCATTCTCATCTGCGAGAGGTGAAGCTGGATCATATAAATTTCCATACATAGTATTGAAACCCACAGTGTCTGGTAATCCCATCCTCTTACCACTAAATTGAATTGGTTCCATAAAGACACCATAGATTTTAGGATCGATTTCTCCTATTGCTCTATCAATATCAATTTTAATTGTTGCCGTCTGAGCGAATGTTGATAGTGGAATAAGTACGAGCAAAAGAAAAAACAATTTTTTCATGATTTGACTCCTTGTTGATGATTATTTATTAAATCCAAATTATTATTAATCTAAATTATGAATTAGAAGCAAGAAAAAGATATTTCTAACAAGTAACACAATTTATTAAAGCGCTTGTTCTTTTCTCTTAAAAGAAAAGAACCAAAAGTTCAATACTGAAGAAAAATATGGGTAAAACATCGGCTCACTTCGCTGCACAAAATCAACTCATCTCGCTTAGAAGCGCGAGCCTCAAACAGAATTTTGTGCTGACCCTTCGTTTGCATCGTTTTACGTACCATATTTTTCTAAGGTCGGATTTACCTAAAATATAATCTGTTCCTCAATACGCCTTATCGGCTACTCGGCAACCGAAGTCTTAACGGAGGTTGAGTTGAGCGATGGTCCATCTTGAAGCCACAGATTTGGTTATATTTCGCTTCTCCTTTTTTCTTGCTGTTATCTTTATTGTATAAACTGGGTTAATACTCAATACATTGTTCAGTCCATGTAGGACCATTGATATAAAACATTCCATGAACAAAGTACACAGGTTCAATCCCTAATTGAGGGGTTTGCTCCCAATCTTTGAGAGTTGGACAGTACGGATAAGGACGTTTATCGTACATAATGTAATGACAAGAACTCCACAATTTGCCATCCGGTCCTTCAAATAAAGCATTATGTCCAGTTTCACAATATGGATCTTCACTGTCATTGAATTTCAAATCTGAATAACCGCCGCTAAGGGCAAGTTCATAACGATAACCTTTTTTACGAGTGCCGAAGATCGGTTCGCGCGAAGCTAGTTCCCATGGTCCGAGCGGACTTTTCGATTTTAGCAAACCAACTTCATACCCACGAGTCCATGAAGAAAAAAACATAAAATAAATGCCATCCCTTTTTACTACGAAAGGACCTTCGATGCCTCCGATCACCCAATCTGGATTACCAGGCGATCTTTTATCAAGAAACTTCTGAATGTTTCCAATAAGCTTACCTGTCGATAGATCTATTTTTGCCTGAAAAAGTCCGTCTCCACTGCAGTAAAGATAAGTCTGCCCGTCATTATCTTCGAATAAAGTTGCATCGTTATTATATTGAGGTGTTAAAGGACCGTTGACGAGTTTATAAGGTCCTGTAACTTCTTCAGATGAAAACAACCATATACTATGGGTCTTCATTCCCTTCGGATCATCTTCGGTAACTTTTCCGCTGTTCACCGTTAGCCAGTATTTATTTTGAATGTAGTGAATCTCGGGCGCCCAGAATCGTCCGTTATAAGGACATTCCGGGGGCAGTTTACTAGCATCAATAAGCCACGAATGGTGTCTCCAATTTACAAGATCATCTGATACCAATAATCTTACACCAGGATTTGGTCCAGTCCAAAATGGCATCGAGGTTCCAGTACAATACCATTTACTTCCTACCTTAATAATGCAATGATCCCGCATAGCTATAGCAGTATCTCTCGTTATCGGGTTGGTATAACAAAAACTTCGTGTAGCAGCGCCTTTGTATGAGGTACTATTATTTGGATTTACCTGCGCAAAAAGGGAAGTTGAAAAAAATAATAAATTCCAAAATGAGATCAACTTAAAATTCAAAATTATATTCTCCTAAGAACGCTATTCAAAGCTAATCCAGTCTATTTCGACTTGATTCTTATCTTTTAAGATAACAACGAGATGTTGAACACCTGATTTCAGCTTGGATATAGGAGCAGTAATAATATTCCATTTATTCCCTTCAGGAATTTTCACCTCCGCAACAATGGGACCCGCTACACTATTCAATCTTATTTGTACAGTACCGCCATGTTCTGAATAAGCTTTTACTATCACTGATGTAAATTTCTTATTTCCAAAATCAACACTATTATATTTTATCCACGCGTCTTTACGATCGAGCATTGCTTTCCACCCTTCGAACGTATTAAGGGAATCGTTGAAAGCTATTGATGCACCTTCTTTGCTTATATCACTATACCTATCAATCTGAATCCTTTGAGATGCAGCAGTCATTCCAACTCCTCGTAATGTTGGACTTACTTTTTGAATAGTACCATCCTCCTGAAAGAATAAGCTGTCAATTCTAACGGATCTATTCTTATCAAATTGTGGGGATAAATCATTATGGTGGTAGAAAAGATACCATTGATTTTTAAACTCGATAATTGAATGGTGATTAGTCCAACATCCTGTAGGAGATTCATCCATTATCACTCCTGTATACTTAAAAGGTCCCATTGGATTGGTACCCATCGCATATTCAAGTCTTTCGATGGTTGTCTGAACGTGAGGATACGTCATATAGTAAATGCCATTTCTTCGGAATAAATAAGGTCCTTCCTTAAGTCCTTTTTCTGGCAGACCTTTTATCATTTGTGGTTCAGAAGCAAGCTCAATCATGTTCTCTTTTAATTTTGCCCCATAAATATTTCCCATTGACCAATACAAATATGCTTGACCATCTTTATCAATAAACACATTAGGATCAACACCATGGACATTTCTAATTGGTTCGGGTTGTGGTATAAACGGACCTTCTGGGTATTCCGCAATTGCAACACCGATAGCAAATCCACGACCAAAACTTGTATCTTTAGTTCGAGCAGGAAAATAGAAGTAATACTTCCCATCTTTTTCAATACAATCAGGCGCCCACATACTGTAGGATGTAGAATCCACCCAAGGAACTTTATTCTGACTTACGATAATCCCATGATCAGTCCATTCAGTAAGATTCTCAGAAGAAAACACATGATAATCTTCCATACAAAACCAATTGTCTCTACATCTCCCATTTTCAGGCGGTATATCATGGGATGGATATAAATATACTTTATCATTGAAGACCCGAGCAGAAGGATCGGCTGTAAATTGATTACGAATAATAGGATTTTGTGCTACTACATCATTTGTTATTGTAGCAATTAAGCAGACAAGAAATAAATATAGCTTTCGATTTTTCATAGATTGACCATTTATAAATTTTTGTTTTGTGGTTCATCTTCTACTAATTACAGCTTATTCACCAAATATAGGAATAGAAAATATTATTATCATAGTAAGGGTTACTGTTTTTCGTAATGTTTTCATATAAACTTCAACAATCTTAATGAAACAATCTCAATGATTATTTATTGTGTGACGGTAAAGTTACTATTACAAATCCACCATTTGGATTTATTGTAACATTAAAAGAACGTGAAAGGCTGATATTGGTTTTTACCAATTCATTTGAATTTTCAGCATCTGTAATAAGAATCCCTTTGGCAGTTTTATTGATAAAAGGAATGTTTAATGTCAGTGTGCGTTTTGTATTTTCACCATTAATACCTGCAATGTACCATTTTTCACCTGTCTTTCTCGCAAGCACAACAAATTTTCCAGGATAACCATCGATAAACTTCACATCATCCCAATGTTGTGGTAAACTGCTCATATATTCCTTTACAAAATCATCCTGAATAGCCATTCCTTCGGGTGTTTCGGCCATGTGTTGAATTCCTGAAGTAAAAAGCACAGACAAGGCTATTTCAAAACCTTTGGTTGTTTGGCGTTGAATGTTTGGTATGCCGGAAAAATTTACCGGAGTAAAATCCATCGGATCAAAAAGATTTCTTGTAAAAGGAATCACTGTACAGTGCCATGGTTGATTGTCGGCAAAATACTGTCCAAACGTAACATATTCTTCACCCCGAATGGCCTCCATGCTAACCAGGTTAGGATAGGTACGGTGCCAGCTTCGTGGATAGGTGCAACCATGAAAATTAACAGCAAGATTGTATTTTGCGGCATCGTTCAAAATACCTATATAATACTTCATCATCGATTGTCCATCACCACCAAAAAAGTCCACTTTTATTCCGCCAATACCTATTTCTTTTAAACGTTGAAATTCTTTTGCTCTCGATTCTTTCTTAAGCAATTTGTCGCGTGGTGTTATATTGGTTGTATTCCAATCGCCGGCTGAATTGTACCATAAAAGAATTTTTATATTTTTCGCTTTTGCGTAATCAGCAAGTTCAATTATTTTATCATAACCAATTTGCTGATCCCATAAGGCATCTATTAAACAATACTGCCATTTCATCTCTGCCGCAAAGTCAATGTATTTTTTCTGAATTTCGAAAATCGTAGCGTTATCTTTTAGTATGACCCAGCTCCATGAAGCTATACCAGGTTTTAACCACGATGAAACATCGTATTGAGCAGGGATGGCTAAATCGGTACCCAAAGTAGATTCGACAATTCCAGCAAGATTTTCGCTAACGGCTATAATACGCCAGGGGGTGTACCACGGTAGAATCGATTCGGGGAGGTAAGGTTCGTTACCACAGCATTCCTGGGGTTGAGGAAATTGAATAACATATTCTCCATCCGGTGAAAATTGACTTAAACGCGATCCACAATAATTGGTATCTACTGCAGTTTCTGTAATGCTAATCCAGAAATTTTCGTATTTAAAAAGTGCAGGCATAACCCAGCCTGCCTGATAAGGTGCTGCAGTTCCTACCGGTAACTCTAACTGATAATATTCTTCGTAAGATGGTTGTGTAAAGCACCAGCCGGTTCGGGCATCTGGACATGGTTGAAGAAATGCTTTTGTGGAAAGTTCGAAGTGAAAAGAACTCAATTCCTTAAATATTTTTACAAATGTGTCCTTTTTTTCTGGAAAATGGTAGCGAAATGCCACCCCATCATCCGAAACCTGAAAAATGATTTCCATGGGTTTTGAGTGGGCATTTTTTAAATAAAAAATGCGCTTATGACCCAGGTAGTGACATGTAGATCGCTTGCCAGACAATAGAGTATAGTTATCGGAAACGACGCTTTCGTTCGATACAGAATCAACAGAAAGCATTTTCGAAAAATCTTCATCGAATCGAATAATTCCCAATTGTGATTGTTTCAATACAATTGTTCCCGAATAGGAAACAGCATACACCGGCTCTCCAGCAGAAGTGCACCAAAAAGAAACAGTAATTTTCTGATTTGGACTTTTAATCGTAACTATTTCCGCTTTTAAGGTATTATTAGAAATAACCAATATAAATAGGATCCAATAAAAAAATTTTGTATTACTCATCGTTTTATATCTTTAATCATTTAAAGAGCAATTGTGCCAAGTTATACAAATTGTTCCGCCACACGGGCCAGGTATGTCCTCCTGGATATTCGCTGTAAACATACTTGATGTTCATTTCATTAAATTTTGATAGCATCAGCTGACAATTATTATATGCTATATCCTCCTTTCCTCCCATTGAAATCCAGAAAAGTTTGATATTGCTGTTGAGCATATCAGCATTTTTTGCCATAAAATTATATTGTGCGTCTGCCAGATCCTTTTGCATGGGTTGTATCCAGCCAGAGCTAAAAACTCCAAGGTATGAGAACATATTTGAATTATTGATTCCGGCATAAAGGGTCTGTATGCCGCCCATTGATAAGCCTGCAAGTGCACGATTTCTGGAATCAGTCTTTGCACGGTAATTTTTTTCAACAAACGGAATGATACAATTTTTCAATTCCGCTTCAAACATCTTTAATGTTATTTCGCCAAATATCCCCATCGACTCAATGTTTCCATCGGGCATAACAATAATCATTGGCATGGCTTTGTCCTGAGCAATAAGATTATCAAGGATCAAATCTGCTTTTCCCTGATTTGCCCAGCCTCTCTCATCTTCACCTCCACCATGCAAAATATAGAGAACAGGATATTTTTCAGAAATATTTTCGTCATAGCCAGGTGGAGTGTAAATATAAAATTGTCTCCATTTATTAAATACCGTTGAAAAGTACCGTTTAATTCTTATTTCTCCGTGCGGTACATCTTTTACAGCATAATAATTTTCTCCTTTTATTGGCATTTCAATACCGCTTGCCATTCGTCCCATTCCATAAAAAGTCTCACTTGCAGGATCAGCAACCGCAACACCATCAATCAATAGCGAATAGTAATGAAAACCTTCACTTATGGGATCCGTTGTAACTTCCCAAAATCCCGCAGAGTCCTTCACCAGGTCATATTTCCTTCCTAGATCAATTTGAATCTTTTGTGCTTCGGGTGCTTTGATTCTGAATTTCACACTATTATCGGGGAATATCTGTGGATATTTTGCACCTCGAACATTCGTAGGTGCTGGTGTACCATTTATAGTAAATTTAGGAAACACCGAAGTATCAACTGGTTTAAAAAGAAATTGAGAAAAAAGGTACAACGAACTTTTCCATACATTGAAATCGTGCCCACCTGGCATAATGTAGTAAATATGGGGAATGTCATTTGCCTGTAAATACTCATGGGTACGTTGACTGAACATTATAAGATTATCATTGTCGCCACAGGATATCCAGAGTAATTTTAATTTCTTTTTGGCTTCTTCAGGATTTGGTATCAGCACTTCTGGAGCTTTTGTATTGGGTGCTGCTGAAAAAGCTCCAATCCATGCAAATTTATCGAGATTGCCCAACCCAAAATTCAATGCCTGTCCTCCACCCATCGAAAGTCCAGCGATAGCCCTATGCTCTCTATCCTTAAATACAGAATATTTTTTTTCGATAAAAGGGATTAAATCGTTGAGCAAATCTTTCTCAAAAGTTTCAAAAGCCTGAACTTTTTCAGGTTCCATAATATTACCTTCGGCTCGGTCATCTTTCATAGCTCTGCCATTGGGCATAACCACAATCATAGGCTCAATTTTATTTTCTGCATACAGATTATCCAGAATTACTTGAGGTTGACCGCCATTCAGCCATTCCTTTTCATCACCACCGATGCCATGTAACAAATACAGAACAGGATATTTTTTATTCTTTGAATATCCTGGAGGTGTATAAATCATAGCTTTACGTTTTGTGCCAATTGTTTTGGATTCATACAAGACCGAATCAATTTTACCATGTGGAATATTTACTCGTAAACTATCAAAGCCCTGAGGAGGATATTTAACAGGACTTTGTGCATAAACAAACATACTAAAAACACATAAAGCAACAATGGGGGAAAATAGCTGTTTCATAATATTACCCTTGAATTTGTTAATTTATAAAATTCCATGCTTTCATTTTACCGAGAGAGTTAGATTATCTATTAATTCTATTATCAGCATAGAAGAGCTTTTCTATTCAATTGTAAACACCTCTTTCAAACGGATATCTTTTGATGAACTTCCAACTTGAAGTTCCCACTTTCCTTTGGCTGTCTTCAGATTGTTTATTCCCGTGTCATAGAATGAAAATTCAGAGGCTGGAATTTTGAAGGTGAGAACTTTACTCTCGCCGGGATTCAGTGTAATTCTTTGGAATCGTTTCAATTGATTGATCGGTACTGTCATCGTTGCATCCATATAATGGGCATAGACCTGGACAACTTCATCGCCTTTCATTTTACCAGTGTTCTTAATCGTTGTCTGAATTTCCACCACGCCATCGCTCTTTATTGCCTCGGAGTTTACCTTTAGATTGCTGTATTCAAATTGTGTGTAGGAAAGGCCGTGCCCAAATGGGAAAAGGACAGGCTGATTCAAATACATATACGTGCGCGGATGATTGATAAGATCATAATCGGACATCGGTGGCAGTTGCTGTGTTGACGCATAGAAAGTTTCAGGAAGTTTACCGCCTGGATTTACATCGCCAAAAAGAACATCTGCAATTGCTTTGCCGCCGTACTCTCCTCCATACCATGCTTCAACGATTGCTTTTGCTTTGTTTTCACAACCAGCAAGAGCAAGAGGCCCACCATTAACAAGGACGATGACAACATTTGGATTGACCGATGCAACTTCGTTGATTAAATCCCTTTGAACCTGAGGCAATTCGATTTCTTTCCGATCGAGTTCTTCCTGAGAAATTCCGGGTGAAATTCCGAGTACAAGAATCGTAGCATCATTTTTTGCCGCAACCTTTTTCGCCGAACTAAAATCTACTTGGTTCAGATCCCAGGTCAGCCGTGCCGTTGCGCCAAGAGCATTATCATAATATTCTACTACTACTTCATATTCCTGTCCCGGTATTAGTTTGACTTCTGCTCCAATAGGTTTTTCGCCATGGTCAGTCCAATCGTCAATTAATAATTTCCCATTCAGGTAAAGGCGTGAACCGTCGTCGCAACTTGTCCCCAAATGATAAATCGTATCCGGCGGAATGATTTTACCGGTCCACCGCACGGAGAACTGATCTTTGGGAAGTCCAGCCGCAGGCGAGTTAGTGCCAAAACTAAAATCAATCGTCGAATCTATTCTGGTTACAACCGGCTTACCGGATAGTTCCATATTATCAAAATACTCGCCTTTCATCCCGGTTTTATTTGTTCCGGCGATTTTGGCGAAATATTGTGGTTCGATCACGCTTAGTAGTCCACCACCGATGTCACATCCCTTAGCATATTCAACTTTAATGCCCTGCCCAGCGGCTTTATCTTTTATACCTTCGAGCGGACTTACTCGAATATTAGGAAATCCACTGTAAATACCCAATTGAGCTTCCGCCGCATTCGGACCGATAACGGCGATCGTTTTTATTTTATTTCTATCCAGAGGTAATATGCCATCGTTTTTGAGTAGCACAATTGCTTTCTGCGCCGATTCAAGTGCCAGCTGACGATGCTCCTGGCAATCCAGTTTCTCTATTGGAATCGAAGTATATGGTACACTTTCTGGTGGATCGAATTCACCTAACCTGAATCGCGCCGAGAGAACTCTCGTTAAAGCGCTATCAAGGTCTTTTTCTTCCAATAATCCGAGATCGAGAGCTCCATACAGGTATTCACGATATTCCTGTCCGCAACTCATATCGCAACCGGCGCGGATACTCCTTGCCACGGCTTCGGCGCCTGTTTCGAAAAAATGATGCCCATACAGCATGTCATTGATGGCGCCGCAATCGGTTACGACATAGCCCTCGAACCCCCAATTGCGTCGCAACAAATCGGTCAATAAAAACATATTCGCATTGCACGGAACATGGTTCAATTCATTATAGGCGCCCATAATAGAATAAGCTCTGCCTTCTACCACAGCTTGGTGGAAAGCCGGTAGATAATATTCGAACATACTGCGCATATCAACATCGGAAGAACCGGTATGACGGCGCTCTTCTTCATTGTTTGCCATAAAATGTTTGGGCGTTGAAACCGTTTTCAAATAGTAAGGATCGTTCCCTTGCATACCTTGAACAAACGCCACGCCCATCCGAGAGAGAAGAAAAGGATCTTCACTATAGGATTCTTCGTTGCGACCCCAGCGTGGATCGCGCGCAATATTTATAGTCGGACTCCAGTACGTTAGACCTTTCCCCTCGACAACATTAAAAACTCGCGCTTCGTCGGAAATTGCAGTAGCGACACGACGGACAAGTTCAGGATCCCAGGTAGCGCCCAATGCAACTACCTGTGGAAAAGAAGTCGCACCGCTGATAAGGACTCCATGCAGGGCTTCACTCCAATAGTTGTATCGGGGAACTCCCAACCGCGGAATTGGATCCGATTGATTGGTAAGCTGCTTAATCTTTTCATCAACGGTCATTAAGCCGATAAGATCGGAAAGTCTTTCTTTGTAAGAATTTGGTTGGAAGACATTGACAATTACTGAACTGCTTGGTGATTCTTTGCCTTTTAGTTTAGCTGATAGAACTAATAAATAATAACCGGGACGAGGGAAGGTAACTTCTGTAACGGGATTGGCCGCGTCTTTGAAAGTAACCTGCGGATTTTGAGGACAAGTCCATTCTACTTTAATTTTACTGGGAGACACACTTCCTTCGAGTTGGGCTTTATGAGTTACTTCCCAATTGATAATTTGAGGTTTACCGGCATTTACTGTGATATTCTGGGAGTACAAAATAGTACTGCTCATTAAACACAATAATAATGCTGTACATAGTGACTTTCTGATTAATTTTTCCATGCTTACGCTCCTATTAATTGGTTATATTTTTTAATTAATAATCTCAAATGACTACCTAAAACTATTTTAATATCACAAATTTTTTGGTGGATGAAAATTCATTCGCGGTAAGATTGTAGTAATATACTCCACTCGCTAATTTTTCAGCATTGAACAATAGAGTATATGTCCCGGCTTTTTTCTGACAATTCTCTATCGTCACTACTTCTTTTCCCGACACATCATAAACCGTTATCATTACATTTGAAGTGATTGGGATTGAATAAGTAATTTTTGTAGTCGGATTAAAGGGATTAGGATAATTCTGAGAAAGTTCAAAACTATTAGGTAAACTCGAGTCTTCTTTATTGATTGAAGTAACAAACGGACGCACTCTATAAACCGAGTTACCAGCGGTAATGAATAATGTCCTATTGTCATCATCGCCCCAGGCACAATTTGAAGCGGAAACATTCGATGGTAAAGCAATTTTCCCAATTAATTCGCCCTCAGGAGAAATTACCCATACATAAGATGAGCAGGTGCAATAAATATTACCATCTACATCAATTTTCATCCCGTCCGCATAACTGAATGGTACGGGAATAGTATATAATAGTTTTTTATTGGTTATGGTAGAATCATCAACCACATCCCAAACATATATTTTATGTACTTGAGAATCATTGACATAGAGTTTGGACTCATCAGGGGAAAAGCAGATACCATTAGGCAAAGTCAATGACGACGTCAGAAGTTGAAGAACACCAGAGGGACTGATTCTATAGACCCCATTGAAACTGAGTTCCTTGCTTTCTCCCAATGGGATATTAAAATCTGGATCGGTGAAGAAAATCGCGCCATCAGATTTAATAACCAAATCATTTGGACTGTTTAATTTCTTTCCATCATAACTATCTGCCAGCGATGTTTGCGAGCCATCTTTTTCAAAACGAACAACTCTTCTAAGCCCCATCTGCCCGGCAACAAGGCGACCTTCCAAATCATAAGCTAATCCATTGGTGTTATAAGAAGGATCTAAATAAATCTCTTTGCCTTTTTCGGAGGTCCATTTATAAATCTTATTTCCCTTAATATCAGAAAATAATAAACCGAGACCTTCTCTCCAAACCGGTCCTTCCGGTTGCTGAATTCCAGAAACTATCTCTTCAACTACGGCATCTGGATCAAGTATGACTTGAGAAATAACCGACGATTGAATCAATATGATCAAAACGCTACAAATAGATAGAATCCTTAAAAAAATACCGTTATTGCTCATTTTCCTCTCACTTTTACATTAAAATTGGACTAACATAAATACTACCAGAGATATACATTTATTAAATCTATCATTAATACTAGTTTTAATTCTCTAAACGCTAATCGGATGGTAAACTTTTCGGGCAAGATTCTTTTCATAAATTTTAATCATTACTCTAATAAGATTAAAGTGTACTCCTTTCCAGCTTTAGTATTAAAATCATACCGATAACTTTTACGAAGTTCAACAGGAATAATATTTGCATCAGGAGAGATCAAAGGTTCCTTTACTTGCGGAATAGTGTAAAATGGGTTGGGATTTTCCCCTTTTGCTTCTTCAAGTTTAAAATTGCCCATAGGAATAAGCTTATCGTAGCTTCTTATTCTACAATTACCGCCTATGTTTGATTTTATAGTCAACGTGGAAACCCTGCCATTTTGCCATTCTAATTTTACAATTTCAAATCCTCCGCGCAAACGAATACCTGCAATATTTCCGTTTTTCCAAATTTCAGGTAATGCCGGCAATGGAAAGATAAAACCATCATGACTTTGGACAAGCATTTCCACAACGCCTGCCGTAAATCCAAAATTTCCATCAATTTGGAAAGGTGGATGAGCATCGAAAAGATTGGGATATGTCCCGCCTTTTTGGCTTCCATCTGGTTGGATTGATGGAGATAATTGATTGGTAATCAGTTTCAAAGCATGATCGCCATCAAGGAGGCGAGCCCACAAGTTCACTTTCCACCCCATTGACCAACCGGTGGATTCATCGCCGCGAGCTAATAAAGAAGTTTTGGCGGCTGAAAATAATTCCGGTGTTCGATAGGGCGATATTTGATTGGATGGATATAAGCCATACAAATGCGAAACATGGCGATGGTGGTCTTCAGGATCATCCCAATCCTGCATCCATTCTTGCAACTGCCCCCACCTGCCAATTTGCATTGGCGGCAATTGATGCAAGGTTTCTTTTATTTTTATGACAAATTCTTTGTCAGTGTTGAGAATTTCCGCCACCTTAATTGTTTTAGTAAATAGGTCAAAAAGGAGCTGATTGTCCATAGTTGTCCCAGCTGAAATTGAAAATTCCGGATGACAGGAAGGCGCATTTTCCGGAGAAACCGATGGACAGACCACCAACCATTTGTATTGGGGTTCTTCAACTAAAAAGTCAAGATAAAATTCAACAGCGCCTCTCATTGCTGGATACACAGATTTAAGATATTCTCTATCGCCGCTATATTCATATTTTTCAAATAAATGTTGACAAAGCCAGGCACTGCCCATTGGCCACATTCCCCAAAACGCACCATCTACCGGTCCGCAAATACGCCAAATATCCGTGTTATGATGCAATACCCAGCCTTTGGCGCCGTACATACTTTCCGCAGTTTGTCTGCCTGTTTCAGAGAGTTCTTCTATCATCTGAACTAGCGGCTCATTCATTTCGCTTAAATTGGTTGGCTCAGAAAGCCAATAGTTCATCTCCGTGTTTATATTCACTGTATATTTACTATCCCAGGGTGGGTAGAGCTGGTTGTTCCAAATTCCCTGCAGATTAGCAGGCTGTGTACCAGGGCGCGATGAAGAAATAAGCAAGTAACGACCAAACTGAAAACACAATGCAACTAATTGCGGATCGTTACTTTTAGCAAATTGTTCAATCCGAATATCGGTCGGATTTTTTATAGAATCGGTCACTCCGAGATCAATATTAACTCTATTAAAATAGCGCTGATAATCAGCAATATGATTTTGTAACGCTTGCTTATAATTTTTTCTCAAGGCGTTTCGAAGATACGACTGTGCTTTCTCGCCAGCATTTTCGCTAATATCGCTGTAATTTTTAAAACTCGATGC
>Ga0208196_1001257_pt1 | contig 28141 bp, 20 predicted proteins | sample AD_JPNNA7_MetaG_FD_184443 | JGI IMG/M metagenome (GOLD analysis project Ga0208196, IMG submission 184443) | Active sludge microbial communities of municipal wastewater-treating anaerobic digesters from Japan - AD_JPNNA7_MetaG (SPAdes) (version 2) | ecosystem: Engineered > Bioreactor > Anaerobic...
TTGGAATTTGCAGAGCATGAAGCAATAGCAAAAGCTTTGGATTGTACCATATATTTTGCCCAACCATATAGTTCCTGGCAAAGAGGAACAAATGAAAATACAAACGGGTTAATCCGTCAGTATTTTCAAAAAGGATCTGACTTTGGTACATATTCCACAACTGATGTTATATATGCCATGGAGAGTTTAAACAATAGACCACGAAAAAGATTGAGGTTTTTTACTCCTAATGAATTATTTTTTACAGAAAAGGGTTGCACTTAATTGTTGAATCTAATCAATAATATAAAAATATTATTGACTTTTATTTGCTATACAATAATGTATCGATGTTACTAATTTTAGTAACTATGAAATTTAATAAAATGTTATAATAATTGTTCGGTAGTTTATGAAATATTTATCAACTATATTATGTTTGATATTGTTAATTTATTGCACATCATGTTCTGATTTTATTAGCAAATATAATAAATCAAATGATAATAACGGAGAAGAAGATATTATTCATAAAGTATTTACTCCTCAATTTAATTTGATTACTGGAGAATATAAAGGCTCTCAAATTATATCTATTACCACGACAACAATTGATGCTTCAATAAGATTCACTACAGATGGTTCAACACCTTCTCCTAATTATGGGATTATTTATGAAAAACCATTTATAATAACATCTTCCTCAACAATAAAAGCAATTGCTTATAAAACTGGATATGTTGATTCTGATATTGCTATAACAGAATATACCATCCTTCCTTTGGGAAACATCAGGATAACAAACAATAGTGGTGTTTCTCTCAATCCAGTTTCTTCATGGAACGGTAATGAATATGCTATTGTTTGGCTAGATAACAGTGATAATAATAATATTTCTGAAATATTTTTTACAAAAGTAAATAACAATGGAGAGAAAATCTCTAATGATATTAGAATAACGGAAAGTAATTATCAGAAATTGAGACCCTTTATTATATGGGATAATAATAATTATGCAGTGGTTTATGAAGTTAATTATAGTGGATTTTCACAAATTTTATTTTCTAAATTGGAACTTGATGGAACAAAAATAATTAGTGATAATGCTATTTCAGATGGTAATTCAATAGCATGGTACCCCCATATAATATTTAATGAAGACAGGTATTTGATAACATGGTATGACAGTAAGAATAGCAATTTTGAAATTTATTTAAAAATTATTGGTATAAATGGAAATATTATAATTGATTCAACAAGATTATCAAATTCCACTACAGCATCAAGAAGACCAGTCATTGCATGGAATGGAAATGATCTTGGTATAGTGTGGGAGGAAAATATTAATCCCAATTCTACATTAAATTATTTATCTATCAATAGACTTGGCCAAATTATTTATGAATCCACTATTACAAGTATTAGTGGGGTTTCGGCATTCACGTCGATAGCATATGATAATTATTCATATGCTCTTGTTTGGTCTGATATGCGTAATGGAAATGCTGAAATTTATTTTACAAAAATAAATTCTCAAGGTCTTAAAATTTTAGATGATATACGGATTACTGTTGCCACAGGTGATTCTATTTTCCCATCTTTGGTATATAATGGTCAGAATTTCGCAATTTCATGGCAGGATAATCGCAGCGGTAATAATGAAATTTACTTTGCACTCATTAATTCTGAAGGATTAAAATTAACAAATGATATAAATATTTCAAATACTTTAGGTGTTTCTCAAAATCCATATTTACTATGGAATGGTTATGAATATGCATTGGCATGGGATGATATTATTGATAATAACAGGGAAATTTTTTTTACAAAGATAAATCCTGATGGTTCAAAACAATAGATAAATTTATATTTACTAAATACTAAAATCATATATCTTATTATAAAATTATTGACAGCAATTGATATATAATATAGTGTACCAACTGGTCAGTACAGGATACAAACCATGACAAAGGGCATGCAGACAAAACAGGCAGTCATTGAACGCATCACCGAGCACATTCATCTTTATGGATTTTCCAATACAAGCTTACAGGATATTATTGCTCTCAGCGGTGTTAAAAAGGGTAATCTGTATTTTCACTTTAAAAATAAGGAAGCATTGATACTTGAGGCTTTGCAATCTGCATTTAACAATCACCAGCAGTACATTGAAAAACACACATCGCAATACTCAGATCCAATCAAGAAAATTTTTGCCATGCTCGATGCTGTATTTGCATACCATGCACAACGCACATTTCTGGGTGGGTGCATATTTGGCAATACTGCTCTTGAGATGGCTGATAAAAATCCCGCATTTAAACAGTTTATTGCTGATGTCTTCCATCAATGGACACAGTGGATTGCAGCACAACTTGATACTGCCAAAGAGCAGGGATTATTAGCCAGCCACACCCCTGCACAGGAACTATCGCACACCATTGTTGCCGCCCTTGAAGGTGGTATCATGCTTTCAAAGGTGAGCAAAAATGCTTCTGAACTCAACGCCGTTATGACCACAATCAAAAATGTTTTACAATTGTATGCTACAAACAAAACCAACAATAAAAGGAAACACAATGCTAACAAAACAGGACATCATAGATAAAGCTCTGGAGCTGGGATTTGATGATATTGGCTTTACCAATGCGGAAGCATTCCATGAGCATAAACCATTTTTACAAAAAATTCCCGATAACTATACGTGGGCTGTTGCATCAGGGCTGCAACTTGAAGAAGGATGTAACCCCGCTACGGTGTTGCCTCAGGCACAATGCATTGTGGTGATTTTGCAAAACTACTATAAGTATGATTTTCCAAAAAGCATGGAACCGTTTTTTGGCAGATGCTATATGTATGACGACAGGGTAACGCGCGACGGGCTTACTATCAAGATAAAACAATTCATTGCATTTTTACGCGATGCTGGCATCAAAACAAAAACGCCGTTTCATCTGCCGCAGAAGGCTGCCGCAGCACGTGCAGGTATTGGAACGTTTGGCAAAAACTGTTTGTTATATGCAAACAATGCTGCTAAAAAAAGCTCATGGATTAATCCGGTTACGATAGTTATTGATAAAGAGTATGAACCCGGCAAGCCAACTGTTGCAGCAGGATGTCCCGACTGGTGCAGAAATGCCTGTATAGCAGCCTGCCCCACCCGAGCGCTGAAAGGAAACTGCACCATCGATTCACAGCGGTGCATATCGTACCTTACCTATTACGCCAGCGATATTACTCCTTACGAGTTACGAGAACCCATGGGGCTTTCCGTATACGGTTGTGATAGATGTCAGGAGGTTTGTCCGCGTAACAAAGCGTGGATGTCACAGGTGCTTCCCATCAATGAAAGGGTTGCTAAAAAAGCACCTTATTTTGATTTAATAAAGCTATTACACATGGATGAAAAGTATTTTTTGCACTATATATGGGCTCACATGTTTTACACACCTGCAACCGATATGTGGCGGTGGAAGATGAATGTTGCCCGTGCAATGGGAAACAGCAATGATGACAGGTTTATTCCGGAGCTTATTGCTGAGTTTAACAATACTAATGACCAGCGCGTTCAGGGGATGATTGCGTGGGCGCTTGGGAAGATTGGCGGGGTCAGAGCAGGGGATGCGCTACATCGTTTTAGAGCTGGTGCCACTCATTCGGTTTTACATGAGATTGAACGTGCACTTGATTATTTGCACCATTATTAAAAACGATTGTGCGCATTTATTATTGCAAGGCAGCGTGCATACCATGGTTATTGGTTGTAAAGCTTTATGATAATAAAGCCATTAATATCTTGACAAATATAAAATGTAATTTTACATTAGCCACATGATTCCACGAAACCTTGAAATGCCCATACATAAATACAAATCGCAATATCCGGTTATTGCAATAGCTGGTCCCCGTCAAAGCGGCAAAACAACCCTTGCACAAAAGCTATTTCATGATTACGACTATTGTTCACTTGAAAACCTTGATATGCGATTATATGCTGAAGAGGACCCACGTGGATTTTTAAAGAGCTATCCACCACCACTAATTATTGATGAAGCACAACGAGCGCCTTCACTGTTTACCTATCTCCAGGAAATGGTAGATAAAAACAGCAAACCCGCCGGGTATGTACTAACCGGTTCGCAACAATTTCTTTTGATGGAAAAAATAACACAATCGTTAGCCGGGCGTATCATCATATTTACATTATTTCCATTTACCGTTAATGAACTTATAGTAAAGCGTTTTGATAAGGACATCCCTTCAATATTTACTGTAAAAAAAGAAAACAAAAAACAGTGTAATACTATAACCATTGATAGCATGATTTTTTCTGGTATGTTTCCCCGCATACATGACAAACATCTTGATGCATCAAAGTGGCTTGAAAATTACACAGTTACCTATATTGAACGTGATATCCGCAATCTTATCAATATTGAAAATTTACATCAATTTGAAATATTCATAAAAACAGTAGCATCATACTCAGGGCAATTAGTAAATTATGCGTCACTGTCAAACAGGATTGGCATATCGCAGCCAACTGTCAAAAAATGGCTTTCATTGCTTGAAACAAGTGGTGTTATATTTTTCCTTCAACCATATTTCAAAAATGTTGCAAAACGAGTCATTAAAACACCAAAGCTATATTTTGTCGATACCGGCCTTTTGTGTTTTCTGCTATCCATCCGCAGCCAGAAAGAACTAATAGGGCACCCTCTTTATGGCAATATCTTTGAAACATTTATAATTGCTGAGCTGTATAAACGAATGGTTCATACAGGGATAACTAAGCCGCCAATATATTTTTTCCGTGACAGGACAGGCAATGAAATTGATTGCATCGTTGAATGGGAAGGTTTGCTTACTGTTGAAATAAAATCAGCAAAAACCTATAATCCTGAATTTACCGATGGCATACAAAAATGTAACACGATTCTCAATGCACAAAAAGGTATTGTCATATATGGAGGAGACCACATATTCAATCAGGGTGAAGCTATGGCAGTAGTTCCATGGTGGGCATTGTAGAGATTGTTAAGTTATCCAATTGACTACTGTAAAGAAAGGCTTTCGGCGTATAAAGTACCAAAATATGTTGAATTTATTGATGAACTTCCTCTAACGGCAATAGGGAAACCAGACCGTAAGGTACTGAAACAGCGTGAGATGGAAAAGTTAAAAAGCTAATCATGAAATAATTTTGTCATCTATCTTACAGAAGATTTTATGATAAAAAGAGTATTCCCCAATGAAGCAGGGGATACTCTTTACTGTGAACGCATGATTTTTTCAGCAACTATAAAAAATAAAGTTATTATTCAATAACCCCGCACATTATCTCAAGGTATGCGTTTTGCCCTTTAATTGAAACAGGTGTATCGGTTTCGGGGTCATAGCTTATGGGTGCCTGCTGTTTTATAAGGACTTTAAGAGGGCCATTTTCTGCGGCAGATTGAATTTCGGTCATATTATAATCTGATGAAGTAAACCCCTTAGATGTCAGCAACTCAACAACTTTCCTTGATGCATTTGCCAGATCTGTATAATCGTCAGTTGTTAGCTGTATGGTTGCCTTTATCATTTTTCCTTTCACCTTTTTTTCGCTGGTACCTTCATCAAAGTTCCATGGAAATTGTGTATCAGCCGGTTTTGAAAAGCTAATTCCTTCTATAGATGCAACTGCAGCAATCAGCTCAACTATTTTCTGTTGATCTGTTCGGAGGGGTTGATATTGCTGCTGGCCCCCATTTAATTCCAGAATGCCATTTTTAACAGCAACCCGTGTATAGGTTACCGTTTCACCGGTACTCAATTGCAGTATCAGCGAGTCGCCTTTTATCAACCATGTCCCGTCAGTGAACAGTCTTCCATTAAGATAAGCTGAAAATTTACTTTTACCATCTTCCTTGTAAAAACTTACCTCCTGATAATCCCCCTTTATTGCTTCCCAATCGCCCAATATATTCTTTTCATCAATTTTCGCCTTTGTACATCCTGTAAACACAAAAGAAATACAAACAAGGCTTAGAATTAGTTTATACATACCAGTACCTCCATATAGTATTTAAAAATCGTGCATTCACATAGTTAGTGCATCGTGATGCTGTGATATGTGACATCAATAACCATATAATCCTGCTATTGCTTCTTCTGTACTTTCTGCTCTGTTAACAGTACGTACCGCTTGCGCATGCCTGCTGTATCGATGTGCACCCATGCAGTACAATTGCTTCCGGAAACAACTTCCGTATCAGCATTATTTTTTATTAAAAACCCCATGGCTTCGGCAGCACGCCCAAAAACTGCATACATCAGAGCCGTACACCCAAATGCATCCTGTGCATCCATGTCTGCATTTGCTTTAAGTAAATATGACAGCACCTCAATATTGTCAGCATACGCAGCAATCATACACAGGGTTGTCCCGTGTTGATCGCAGTAATTGATATTTTCGTTATTTACTAATTTATAGAATATATCATTGTTTTTATGATATACTGCCTGCGCCAGTGTTAAATTTTTGTCAGCACTTAACCCATAGAACGCAGCAAGCAATATTCGCGTAACCCATCGCTCCCTGTATGGAGCATATTCCATCTTTTGATAGCTTTCAAGGCTTTTGTATCTTTTCTCAATACCGGCAGCTACTGCAAGTAATTCTTTTTTTGAACACTGTTGTAATTTAGCAAATATGACTTCCTTAAAGTTACTGTCGCCAATACCCTGAACAAGAACCTCCTTTAAATCGGCATCATCAAGTGTGCAAAATGTAAGCGGCGAAGGCAGCAACCACAGCTCCATTGGCAAATGATCCACATAATACAGAATGTCAGTTTGGGACAGCATGTGATTTTTATTTGTGCGTGTACCATATTTTTTCAGGATCTGCTGTTTTTCATAGTTGGAGAGAGCAATGACATTCATTGCATTGATATTAAAAGACAATACATCTTTCTGCACTTTTTTCTGTATATTGTCCCAGCCAGCAGAATAAATGCAGTACACAATACCGTTATCCTCCACCCATGCGGCATTGCTAATATCAATGTTGGTGCTGACCGGTGATTGTATCTGTAACACTTGTTTAAGCGTATTAGTGGCAGGAGTATATGAATACAGATACAGTGCATGCATATACACATCACCGGGGCTGTACATGTACATAGGTATTATCTGCCTACCGGGCTGATACAAACCGTAATCGCAGAGAAAATAAATATTGCTATGTACGGTAAAGCCTGTTGATACCGTGTGCCTTGTATTAACAACCTTGTATTTCATACCCCCGCAACCCATAGCAACGATAATAAAAAAAATTAATAGTGTGCTTCTCACAACACACCTCCCTCTCCCGGCGTTGTCTGGTATCGTATGCGGGCAGGTTGCAAGGGTTACCAGTGCCAGTGTTTGTTTATGGGCGATAGCTTCCTCTAAAAAGCTTTCAGCCCGCAATGACATCTGTAAATGTAAAGTTAACCGCATCAACAAGGCCCCGGTTACTGAGCCTGAGCTCCGGAATAACCGGTAATCCTAAAAGAGCCATTGTCATAAACGGTGAAACCAGATTGCATCCTAACATTTTCCAGGCTTTTTCTAAAGTTTCAACCTTTTTTTGAACTGCTTCAACCGGTTCATCTGTCAGCAACCCTGCAACAGGAAGCTCCACAATAGCCAGCACTTTGCCATCAGCAACAGCTATCATCCCACCACCAGCTTTGATAAGCTCATTCCCGGCAAAAGCCATATCCTCTTCATCGGTACCAACGATAAGCAAATTATGCGAATCATGTGCAACAGTTGATGCAACAGCGCCTTTTTTTAAGCCAAAACCTTTTACAAAACCCAGCCCTTTTGTTCCGGTGGCTTTATGACGCTCAAACAGCGCAGCCTTTGCAATATCCTTTTCTTTATTGGGTGCAACATTGCCATCAATAGTCTTCAATGTTTCAATGACCTGCTTTGTTGTAACTTTTGCTTCTTCTATCTGGATTACACGAACTTTAACCTCGGATTTATTGACTGTTAGCATAAAATCCTGAGGGGTTAAGGTTTTGCCAACATTAACGGTGTTTTTTGACCAGTCAGGATAGGTTACCTTTTTTGCCGATGAAAGCATTGTTCCATCCCTGGCAACCAGCCTGCCGCCAATAATAACTGCTTTCACAGTAACACTATAAAGATCCGAAAGAAGAACAATATCAGCAACCTTTGATGGCGATACACTTCCAAAATCCTTGCTCATCAAAAAGCATTCGGCAGTATTAATGGTTACCATCTCTATAGCAGTTACAGGGTCAACACCTTCTTCAATTGCTCTTTTAACAATATGATCAAGATGTCCCAGTTTTATCAACGTATCAGGATGGGTATCGTCACTCACAAGGATAGCAAAACGGCTTTGCACTGTATTATGGGTAATAGCTTTTATGACCTCTTTTAAATCGTGCCATGCTGAACCTTCACGTATCTTTGCATACATTCCCAGACGCATCTTTGCCAATGCATCCTCATGCCTCACCGATTCATGACATGAACGCACGCCAGAAGCTATGTATGCATTGAGCATTTTTCCCGTATCGGGCAAAGCAAAGTGACCTGTTACCGGTTTGCCAGCTTTTAGCGTTACTGCTATCTCTTTGTGTACATCCGGGACGCTGTTGAATACACCGGGAAAATTCATAAGCTCACCCAACCCTGCAATGGCATCCCACTTCATTGCTTCTGCTATCTCTTCAGGGCCAATTTCAGCACCTGCATCCTCCAGCCCTTGTGCAGCCGGCACGCATGAAGGCACTGTAGCATAAACCCTGAGCGGCACATCCCGTGCTTCATCAAGCATCAGTTTCACACCTTTAAGCCCCAGCACATTAGCTATCTCATGCGGGTCCATAAAGATTGCCGTTGTTCCATGTGGTACCACTGCAGTGCTGTACTGTGATACCGTCAGCATGCTGCTTTCAACATGAATATGCCCATCCATAAATCCAGGTGCAATATATAAACCGGTAGCATCAATTATTTGCGTTGTTTCGCCAATACAGTGGCTGGCATCTCCTACCAATGCTATTCTTCCTTTATATAGGGCGACATCGATATGTTCCTGCAACTCTTTTGTATTGACATTCACCAATGTTCCATTTTTAATTACCATGTCAGCCTTACGGCGTCCCATGGCAACATCGGCAAGCTCCATGGTAATCGTTTCAAGTGGTATAAAGTTCATAAAGTTATCCCCCTATTGAATTTGTTGCACTATAGTATTGCAATCAAAGAGCATACCATCATCTTTTTTTGCAATCATTTTCATGTCGTTTGTAAATCCGGTTTTACTAAAAAGCATATAGCAGTTATTTTGATCTTTGCAATAGACAATGTCCCTTGATATTTTTACTAAAATCAGGATATATAGTTTTTTATTGCTCCATGTGCACTCACCAAACCACACCGTATCAGTATCATCATCCAGAGCAACAATGTCAATCTCATTATCTTTTGACCACCACCTGCCTATACAGTTACATTGCAGTAATTGTTTTTGCATCAGAGCATGGCATAGTTCTAAACAGGCGTCTTCAAAGGTTAAAGAAACATGATGCTCAACATTATCCTTAAATTTTTTAACACAATATCAGGTTGTTCACGTTCAATCCATCGCCTATTGGGAAATATAAAATGAAAACAAGTTATCAAATTTTTTCAAACGCTTTCTGAATTAAAGCCCCATCAGGCTTTTTCGTTAATACGCTCACCAGTGGTACAATAAAAAATGGGATGATCATTCCTAAACTGGACGCAACGGCAGACTTTTCAGCACCCAGATAAAAAAACAAACCAATAGACACCACAAGCCCTGTAATCATACCAGCATATACCCCGGCAAGGGTTGTTCGTTTCCAGAACAGTCCATACAAATACGGTGCCATGAATGCGCCTGCAACGGCTCCCCATGAAAGCGACATCAGGGTTATAATTATTCCAAATTCATATCGTGCAGTAAAATATGATAATATGACAAACAAGGCACTCAAAAAGCGCATCATTGCTACAGAATTCTCTTTTGTAATTTGTGGATTAACATGCCCTTTGTAAAGGTCAATTGCAATAGCAGATGAAGATACTAATACAAGTGATGAAAGAGTAGACATGGATGCAGAAAGAATTAACAGTAATATCACAGCCATTAAAGGCTCCGGCAGATGTTTTGTCAGTAAATCAGGGATGAGCAGGTCAAATGCCGGTTTATTACCAACAACAGGAACTGCATCATAAAACAGGTGTGATAGCGAACCGGTGAAATACGCGCAAACACCAATAATTGTTGCAAAACAAAATGTTACAATAGCGGCTTTCTTTATAAGATCCTGACTTTTAATAGCATAAAATTTTTGCACCATCTGCGGCAAGCCCCATGTACCAAATGATGTCATGAAGATAAATGCAGAAAGGAGGATCCATCCTGGTTGTTTTCCAGCAGGCACATGTAATGGATATTTTTCAGCAACCAGTGCAATACTTTGAACTATCCCACCATTTTTAGATGATAGTATCAGTACCATGGTGAGAGCTCCTGCAACCATAATAATACCTTGAATAAAATCGGTCAATGTAATAGCAAAATACCCACCCAGCACAAGGTAAATACCGGTGATACCAATCATTATGATGAGTGCTAAATCATACGAAATATTGAAATTAACTTCAAAAAGATGTCCCAGACCTTTAAAAACAGATGCAGAGTACGGAATTAAAAATATAAATATAATGACAGCAGCAAACATCTTAATATATTTGCCATCAAAGCGTTCCATTAAAAACTCAGGCATGGTCATGACATCTAAATTTTGAGTCATAATTCTCGTACGTCTTCCCAGCACAAGCCATGCTAACAGTGAACCAAACAGCGCATTACCAACGCCAATCCAGACAGCATTAAGCCCATATACCCAGCCCAATTTGCCGGCAAAGCCTATAAAAAGCACTGCTGAAAAATACGAGGTGCCATACGCCAACGCTGAAACCCATGGGCCAATAGTTCGGCCACCTAAAAAGAAGTCCCCCAGTGTTGATGTTTTACGCATACCCCAGATACCAATAATAACCATTAAAGCCAGAAAGATTGTTAACAATGAAATTGACCACATAGCTACCGATCTCCTTTTTTATTTTTAATCGATCATCATGCCTGGCAATTACATTGCCAATGGAATGTTGTACTAAAATTACTTTGAATTTATATTTCTATCAAGAAAGCAGGTTGTCAATAATAAAATAATTTTGATGAAGGATCTATATTGCAATGAGGAATAGTGACTCTATAAACAAATCAATCTCCAGAGGGAGTATAATAACTAGAGAGAATAAATATAAATACAAGTGAAAGCATTATCCTTTTATCAATTGATTTCTGTATATTATCACTCATATCAAGAATATAATTACTACGAAATAGAGTAAACTCTCTGGTCAGGCTCGCTAAAACATCCCTGTCTTTGACTATTAAAAACCTCCTGTTTGGAAACGAATGGAGTATAGAATCATCTTTTTTTCTCATCATACACATACATTTTTGGAGAGAAATATCCTCTTACTGGAATAAAAAATGTATCTCTATCAAGAACTTCATTTATCTGATCCATATTTCTTCTTCCAATAACCAGCAATGCTTACTATTTAATCTGCATGCATTTTTTTAAGTAATTTTTTGCACTGTAATGATTATTTTTTTCGATAACAATATTTTTTTATATTTGTGATATGTTTCAAATTTGAAGTTACAACCAATACCCGGCACCAGAACATTGCCATATAAAATAGCTATAGTATTATTTCAGCAAGGAAACTTAACCCTTCACTATTTTGAAGATTTTTATGATTTTTTTATTACAGATGATTGTATAATAATGGGTGAGGGTTTGATATTCCATAACAAAATTTAAAAGGACACCATGTTCTGGTGTCCTTATATTCATAGTAAACTTTTACTCATTCATGGTATATTGCCCTTTCAATGCATACACCTGTTCATTCCATACCTTATTAAAAATTGCATCATCCAGAACAGGTTTTTTGATCATCTTTACAATAAGCTCATTTTGCTTATCGCTGTTTTTCTGCCCTGTGTAAAGCCGTGTTGCATATGCAGAGAAATCGCTGACTATGAATTTGAAAATCTCATCAATGATCTCATCTTCAATATTGTAAATCTTCTTATTTTCGCAGATAAGCTGTGTATAGGGAATCAGTGTAAACAGCTCGCCCACCGATAGCATATAATCAATATTCTTTGTTTGCTTTTCATCCGGAGTCCCCTTAATAAGGAAGTTTCTAAATGCTTCTATCTGTTCTAAGAAAATCTCCAGATTGTTGCTCTTGATGCCTTCATATGCTTTTCTGTAATCATTAAATTGTATCGATCCCAATCCCTTTGCCGGTCCCTGATTAAACAAAAAGCTATCATTAGCAGGATCATCCCGGCGCGGCACCTCCGGATATTCTTTTGGCTTAAACATAAAGTTTTGTAAAAATTTTACAATGAGTGCCATATTAACATGCGTTGTGCCTTCCAGTTTGGGCAGCATCCCGATATCTCGAATTGCCATCTCAAAATAGGTATCCTGCTCAAAGCCTTTTGCAGCTATGACCTCGTGCAGCAACCCAATTACCTTTTCCCCCTCCATGGTTACCTTCATCTTCTGAATTGGATTATACAAAAGGTATCTGCGATCATCAGGATTGGCGGTACGGAAATAATCACAAGCTCGCAAAGCAAACAGCTTCATCGCCGCCAACCGTGCAAAAGCCTCAGTAAATATTTTCTTAACATGCGGGAAATCGGTTACATACATATTATAAAGTCTTCTGTTTGCTGCATGGTCGATAGCTTCATAAAATGCATGCTCACATATCCCAATTGAAGCCCACCCTAACTCATACTTGCCGACATTTACTGTGTTAAGCGATGAATCCCATGCATGGTTCCCACGTGATAAGATATCCGCTTCGGTAATAGGATAATCATGGAGGGCAAACTCAGCAACGTACGCCTGGCGTACTCCAGAGGTACTTATCTTTTTAACACATTCATAATTAGGATGTTTTGTGTCCACCACAAAGAATACATATTCACCGGTATCAGCCATTTTGCCAAATACCGAAAGAAGCGCAGCAGCATTCCCATTCCCAATATAATATTTATCACCACGCGCTAAATAGGTACCATCACCTTTGGGATACAACATCATATCGGTGCCATAGATATCAGCACCATGCTCTTTTTCAGAAAGCCCAAACCCAAATATGCCACCATCTTTCAATAATTTTGCTGCCTTGTGTTTTACCTCTTCATTCTGCCCCATCCAGATTGGGCCCAAACCCAATATAGATACCTGCCATGCATACCAATAGCATAGTCCATAAAAACCTAAAATTTCATTATACTCCTCAATGCGCCACATATCCCACCGCGAATCCTTATCACCATACCCTGAAGGCGTAAGGAGTGTTGCAAAGGTCTGTTCTTTTTTTATGAACTCTAAGAAATCATCATACCATACGGCTGCTTGATCGTCTTCTTTGATCTTCTTCAATCCTTTTTGTTCAAAGAATTCAATAGTTTTCAGCATAATCTGCTTTGATCTATCATCAGCATGATGACGTTCATACTTTTTTGGATTAAATAGTAACATTGTTACCCCCTCTCCACTTGTAATATATAATACAAATTAGTATATACTATTTATGATTCTTATTGTTTAATATAGCACTACATCAAAAAATTTAAGTCAACAATAAAAATATATTATTTTTTCAACACAAATATTGTACTATTGCCAGCCATACTTACCAAAATGTCAGGATACAGTTCTTTACATAAAAATTTCATGCATATCAAATATATTGACAAAACGATTGTACACCATTTACTATTGAAAACTCTTATCATAAAAGGAGCAATGTATGGATTATAGTACCAAACTATCAAATAAAGAAAAATATTCATTTGCTATAGCCGGTTTTGGACAAAATATGGTAATAACATTTACAACAACATTCATGTTAGTGTATCTCTATAATTTTGTCGGCTTCAGCCTATCGGGGATTGCTACCCTTACTGCTATAATAGGAGCTGCAAAAATATGGGATGCACTCAATGATCTCATAATGGGCATGTTTGTAGATTATACCCATACCCGATGGGGTAAATTACGACCATATATACTCCTATCAGCTTTTCCTATTGCTCTGCTTACCATATTGCTATTTGCTATCCCACAAACTACTGAAACATATAAGCTTATCTTTTTTTGCTATTGTTTACATCTTATGGGATATGGTCTATACCCTGGGCGATGTCCCCTACTGGGGACTGGCAGGAGTCATAACCGTAAGACTGGACGACAGAGTAGAAACTATTGCATTAGCAAGGACATTCCAGGCAGTAGCACTGGCCATTACAACTGTCCTCAGTCCCTTGATGGCTCACTGGTTAAGCTTTTCAGATAAAACCACTGCAATAGGGTGGACACGCACAGCAATTATAGTATCAATAATAGGCATGGGACTTTTTACCCTGGCATTTTTTAATACCACCGAAAAGGTTCCCCTTCAACACAATAAACAAACAATACGGCAGATGGTCAATGCCATTATTACCAACAAACCACTTTTGCTTATCCTTTTAGGCAGCGCATTAAACTTTGGGCGAAATATTGTACAGGTGGGAGGTGCTGTTGTTGCATCGATAGTTTTTGGTGACGAAAAAATATTTTCTCTGTTAGGTGGTGTGCTTATTGCAGCTATTATTATATCAAACTTACTTACTCCTCTGGTGCTAAGAGTTATGTCTAAAAAGATGCTTATGATTATTTCAAGCCTACTGTCAGCATTAACATATACAGCGATGTATTTTATTGGCTATAGCAACTTCTGGCTGTTTGTTTTCATGCTTTTTGTTTCAGGATTTTTTACAGGATTTTTCATTGTGATACAAACAGCAATGATTGCTGATTCGGTTGATTATTATGAATATAAAACCGGATCGCGCAATGAAGGGGTAAGTTTTGCCGGGTTAACATTTATTTCAAAGCTCATGGGGGCACTGGCAACCATGGTTTTTGGGATGGTTGTTGTTGCAGTAGGGTATTCAACCGGTGTTGTCATTACACCTTATATCAAAGATGGCATTTTCTTTTCCATAACGATACTGCCTGCCATCAGTTGTGCTATTGGCATTATCCCATTTCTCTTCTATCCTCTTGGTGATAGCACAATGAGTGAAATTCTATCACAATTGCAACAACAACGTGGCAGTGCATAATCAGGTGATGATAAAAAATTTATAATAATCGTTGCATTATAGCTGTAATACAAACGTTTTTATCTCAAAGGGAGTAAATGTAACAGATTGTAAATTTGTTTTGTTCAGTACGTTTTCCAGCATATCTGCTTCATACGCCTGCTTAACATTGAAGCTCACATCAAAAGAAGCAATGGTATCGTTGCCATAACATTCATACGCACGTATAACGATTGCATCTTGCAGTTCTGCTTTTTTAACTGTTTCAATAATGATTCTGTTGTTATTGGTACAAACTATCTGCGGTATAGTAACCGTACCATCAGCAAGCCTTGGGGCATAATTAAATATATATCCATAGCATAGAGTGTCACAGCTTTTAAAATCACCTGTGTGCGGATACAGTGCATACTTAAAGACATGCTTCCCCCTGTCTGCTGACGGGTCAGGATAAACAGGTGAGCGCAGCAGATTAAGGCTGATAACACCTTCTTTAACCCTGTGCCCATACTTACAATCATTTATTAACGCAACTCCATAATTGCTGTTACTTACATCAACCCATTTATGCGCACAAATTTCATACTGTGCCCGTTCAAGCGACGTTCCATCTTTTGTACTTCTGCCATAGTGTCCAAACTGAATATCACACAAAACAGTATCATCAAACACCAGAGGCATAAAATCAGCACGCAGCATCTTGAACGTTTCATGGTAATCACATTCGGTATCAAACTCTATATAAGGTTTTCCGGCATACACTGTTACATCCTGCCGCAGGGTTGTTTTTTTATGGTTATAGTAATTTCTGCGCACCGCCATGGGACCATCTACAAATGTTTCACAATGAACCAGCGTTAGCGCTATCTTTTTCTTTTTGCGATAGTTGCTATCAATATCCCATGCATTGTAAAATTTCCATCTGTCGGTGTAAAGAATCAACTTATTGAAATAATCCCCGCAAACCTCCGTATTGTTAATTTTGTCAAACAGTGAAACTATATATCCTGCTTTCGAAAATTTTGCTTTGAGATAGTCATTCTCAATATAGTCGCTGCCACAGCTTACCGGGAATTCTGCAACCACCTCTTTCAGGGGAACTGAACTATATCCTGCAATTTCAGCACTATACCAGTGACTATCGACCTTAAAAAACTCCGTGCGCGCAAATGGTGCTGCATTAATACATGATTTCCCATGGCTATCATCAGAAAGATAACGAATACTGTTCTTGATTGCATCCTCAAGCTCAACCGTCATAGCCTCATAACGCATGGTGCTTTCATCATATACCCGCTTAACGCTTGAACCGGGTAAGATATCATGGAACTGATACAAAAGAACCTCTTTCCATATTCTGTCAAATAGCGCATGGGGATAGCTGTACCCTTTAAGATAAGCGCAGGCTGCAAGGTATTCACATTCATGGAGCAGCAATTCTAACTTCCGATTATAGTATTTGTTTTGAGCCTGCGTGGTGTAGGTGCCCTGATGTTTTTCCAGATACAGCTCGCCCTTATAAACAGGAAGCACATCCTTATAGTGTTCCAGCCGTTTAAAAAAATCGACCGCTCTTCCAAACTCCACCCGTGGCAACCATTGTACTGTTTGCTGGCGCTTGATAAGCTCAACGTGTGTCTGCGTTGGGCCACCTCCACCGTCGCCATTACCGTAAACAAGCAATGCCGTTCCCAACCTGTCCTTCTCAATGAAATTATCCAGAGCTTGCTTTACACACAGCGGTGTAGCACCACTGGTGTAATCGCCTTCCGGGGGCATGTGCGCCAGCACACTGCTTCCATCAATACCAACCCAGTTAAACGTTGTATGGGGAAATTTGTTATATTCATTCCATGCCAGCTTAATAGTGGCAAAATAGTGTATCCCGCATTTTTTTAAAATCTGCGGCAGATTTGCATTAAATCCAAATGCATCCGGCAACCAGCAGGTAACTATATCCATTCCAAATTCATCATAAAAAAATTTTTTGCCATAGTAAATCTGGCGTATTAACGATTCACCGCAGGGGAGGTTGGTATCACATTCAACCCACATGCCTCCCTGTAATTCAATATTTCCTGTTGCCACCGCCTGCTTTATTTTCATGTAAAGGCCGGGATCATTTAGTTTTATCCATTCAAACTGTTGTGGTTGACTTGCACCAAAAACAAATTCCGGATATTGATCAATAGTACGCAAAGCGTTAACAAATGTACGCACCGCTTTGCGCTTTGATTCCCGTACCGGCCATAGCCATGCTAAATCAAGATGCCCCTGCCCAACCGCAGTGACACCATAATCTGAAGTTCCACCAACAATGGTATATGCTCTATTAAGAATAGCTTTCGCCTTTGCAACATCCGGTGGCAGATAACCTTGAAGCGCTTTATAGGCCGCATCACCGTTTGATAGCAACCGATGCCGCATGGCGGTGTCATCGCAGGCTAAACAAGCATAACAATAGGTCAGATATTCATAGTACATATCTTTTATATCATCACGGCAGAGGGCAATATACGCATCATGAAATTTTGCCTTGCCAAAGGGCTGGACCATCTTCCCGTTAAAGCTTATATCAATCCAAACATCCAGCAATCCACAGCTGGTGGCATCATCAATTGCAATAACCCGCCTGTCCCATGTAGGCTGCAGATAATCCATAAACGTGCATCTGCTATTAATGGCACAGACTTCCATTCCATTATTGTAACACACCCCCTCACCATCAATAGTAACAATCACAACAATATGGCTGGACGCAAGCCCTGCAGGTATAACCCCTTTCACATGCAGCCACGCGCAATCATACGCTTTCCCCCAGACATCACCTTTTCTTAATGGGCGATAGTTCCTGTTTAAGCGTTCATCATACGGGATTGGTTCGCTGTCGGTAGTAATAGAGACTGTAACATCCGCAACTCTGGTATAGATATGTTTTTTTATCTTATGTAAATGGTAAAGCAAAACAGGATGTTTATAGATACCCCATTCACCTTTCATTGTATTATTATATACCACTCAGTATAGGTTTCATGGCGATAATTCTCATCAGAATATACACCAACAAAACAATCATTGCCTCATATGGTAAATCTTCCTGAACATATAACCAACAAAATCACATGTGAATATATTTATAGCAAAACCGGGCATTAATATGCTTATACATGAGCAATCTCATCCTGTAAGCCTTTAGCAAGCTGCAATAACTCGTGTGCATTTTCAGCTAAGGTTATTGAACCAGCAGCATTACCCTGCGCTGTTTCATTGACGGTTGCCACCGATTTGGCAATCTCCATGGCTGCAGTCTTTTGTTCCTCAATTGCCGATAAAATACTATCTGAAAAGTTCTTCAATGTCTGTGCATCACTGCGTACCGCTTCATTATCTTTAAGCTGTTGCTGCATCGATTCAAAAAGTTGTTTCATTTCATCAGAAATCATTGCCACCGATGTTACCATCTTCTTGATGTTTGCTGTCATCTGTTCAATGTTGGCAAAACCGCTCTGTATCTCTTTCACATTAATAGTAATAAGCGATGCTATCTCCTTTATACTTGTTGTTGTCCTATCTGCCAGCTTCGATATTTCATCAGCTACAACAGCAAACCCTCTGCCAGCATCCCCTGCACGGGCTGCTTCAATGGCAGCATTGAGCGACAGTAAATTTATTTGATCGGCAATATCATTGATTATTTCAATGATATTATTCATATCCTGGGAGCTTTTCATGATACTGCCCATACTCTCATTCATGGTATTGAGCGACCCTTCCACCAATGATCCCTGCTTTGATACGTCCTCTGCTTTGCCTGCTGAAACATTTACCCGGGTGCCCATCCCTTCAATAAACATGGAAAGTTCATTGATCCTGACTATCAAACGGGTAATCATATCAAACTGCTTTGTTACTGAATCGCTGATGCTTTCAATACCGGCAGTCATTTCCTCTACGGTTGATGTTATCTCTTCTGCGGAAGCTGCCTGTGATTGTGCTCCGTTTGAAAATACAGCAGAAGATTCAGAACTTTGCTCCGCAAGTGCAGTCAACTGCTGTGACAAACCCTGTACCGATACCAGTAAATTTTTTATAACATCACGTTGCTTAACATTTTCTTCAGATTCTTTTTTTAATTGTTGCAAATTACGTGTGTTTATCCTTACTATTAACAAACACAGTACAAATGACAAAGTAATGGAAAAGAGATAATCAACAGCTAAATCTTTTAAAACACGTGAATAAATATCTGTAAGGATAGTACTCATTATTACAGTGCATACAATGGTGCTAACGATAAAAAATAAGCTTATACCAATAACCCATCGTATGCGACAGAACAAAGCTGTGAGTATTATGATCACTGGCATATAATAGGTAAATGATATAAAATCTGCATCCTTTGATTCGAATGCTTTATAAAACATAAACACAACAATCAAAATTGATGCAAAAGTTATAATCAAATTGGCACTTGCATTATATTGCCCCTTTTTTAAAAGAATCAATCCAATAACTGATGCAAGAAGTAATATTACAAAAACAACATTATCTGATGAAAAAGGTTGCACAATATTAACAGAAATGATTATTATAGGAATAAGCACAATAAATGCCATAATAAAATATAAAAGCGCTCTGGCTTTTTCCTGTATCATAAATGAATTTTCTGTATATCTGGCTAAGAAATAATCGGATAATTTCATTACAGTCCCCCTTTGATAGTACCCTGTATTTTATTACATTTTAATACTATTATTAACAAAGTATGCTATGAATAATTGCAAACACATTTTACATTATATTTTCAAAAAGCACCAACTATATAGCAATGATGTTTTTATCTCTAATAATAATTATCTTGACTTTATGCCTGAAAAAATGGACAATCGGGTTGTATACTATTGTAGCAACGAATGGGTCCACCCCGTTATGGCTGGCATATTTGTCGGCAGTCATCCTGAATCATGTCCTGAACTGGTTTCAGGATCATTTCAGGATTTTAGTTAATTATCTGTATTCCGGGTCAAGCCCGGAATGACACTGTGGCAACAAATGTCATTCTGAGCGTTAGCGAAGAATCTTGCCATTCAAAGGATAGATGCTCCAGTCACTAACGCTTCCTCATCATGACACAGTATGCTATTTTAGGAGGATATATCTATGAAAAAAATATTGATGATTTTTTCATTTGCTTTATTAGTAGTGTATGCCAACTCAATAATCATTGCAAAAAGTCAAAGGGAGGTTACATCCATGGTAGACGCAATACACTGGCTTGGACATGATACCTTCAAGATTGTAAAGGATGTTGTTATCTATACCGATCCTTTTAAAATAAAAAACAAGGATAATGCTGATATTATCCTTATTACTCATGAACACTTTGATCACTGCTCACCCGATGATATTAAAAAACTGCAAACCAATGATACCGTCATCATTGCACCAAAAGATTGCATCGCAAAACTTTCAGGCAATGTTAAAGCTATCACTCCCGGCAAAAGCATAACAGTAAAAGGCATAACCATTGAAGCTATTCCAGCATACAATACCAATAAACAATTTCACCCTAGAAGCAATCAGTGGGCAGGATATATTATTACTATCGATACCATGCGTATCTATATGGCAGGTGATACTGATTATATCCCTGAGATGAAATCGCTCAAGAATATTTCTATTGCGCTGCTGCCTGTATCAGGCGTCTACGTTATGACTGCTGACGAAGCAGCGCAGGCTGCATTGACAATACAGCCGGCAGTTGCAATTCCCATGCACTATGGCTCGATAGTTGGAACTATCGCCGATGCAAAAAAATTTGAAAGCCTTCTTAAAGGCAAAGTGCAGGTGGTGATAAAGAAACAAGAAAATTAAGGTGTGCGTAATTTTTGGCGTGTATGCCTTTTTGTAGTGTAAACGCCAAATCCCCTGTGCTACAGGAATAATAAACTACGATAGGAAGAGACGAGCCTCCCGATGTTACAGCAACGGTTAGCGGCATGTGCTTTTTGTGAGCGTATTGATGTTTTATTTTGCTCTGGCGTACTTCATCGGCAATCCCCAGTAAAATCGGCAGCAATGCACCCCATTATCAATGCAAAAATCAAACATATAGCTACGATTTATTTCATATCTCAGATAGTTATCGGTATTTCCTCTTTTTACTTCTTGATCAATTTCATTTAAAAAAGCTAAAAACTCATCCAATACATTTTCCATGCAAAACTCAATAACCTTAGCTACGCTCATCTTCCAGACCTTCTTTACATCAAGTAAATATTCATATTCGCCATACTGTAGATATAGATGGAGGCGTTTCCATGGATTGTCCTTTTTTCTATCTCGATACGAAATGCTTTTAAATGCCTTTGATGGAGCTTTTTCTTTTTTAGCAGCATAGATTATCATATACACAATAAATGAACGTATGGACATATCATACTGGTCAGCCAACCTTGCAATACAATGTAAATGATTATGCGATACACAAGTTGTAGTTTCAAAATACATGATATCCTCCTTCCATAGTATACTTTTTCATTTACGATAGTTTGCCTGGCAAAAAAATGCAAGAAAAAATTGTAAGTACATTCCATATTCTATCAAGACAACTATTGATTATAGTTGACTTCTTTTAGCGCTATAGTTTATTAGTCATAATGAGCAACCGCTCATTTTTAAGAGGCAATTATGCAACCATTAAAAAAGTTCATTGCAATAATCATTCTGTTCATATCTTCGAGCGCTTTAATTCAATGCAGTACAAGCACAAAGATAACCATACACTATTCCCCGGCACATTATGAATTATCAAACTCCTTCCTTGCCGGTGCAAGCAAAGCAGATATAACCCCTCCGCCTGGTAAACCCCTGGCAGGATATTCTTCTAATGCAAACTTTGCTAAAGGTTTCAGGACGCGTCTCTACGCACGGGTAATCTATTTGAAGTCACCATTGCATAATGCTATTGCACTTGTACAATGCGATTTGCTGTCAGGCTCAAGTTTGGTACAACAAAGGGTAGCAGAGCTTGTAGCTTCAACAACAGATGTTGCCTATAACGGCATTGTAATAGCAGGCAATCATACGCACTCCGGACCTGGTAATTATTTTGAAAGCAATTTTTACAACCGATTTGCGTCAAACGCTTCTGGTTTTGACGAAGATTATTTTAATTTTTTATGCAATCAGATTGCACAAGCAATCATTGAAGCCTATAACAATCGTAAGCCAGGCATGATTGCCTATGGAGAAAAAACATTATATGGATTTACCCGCAACCGAAGCATTACTGCATATACCGCAAATGCCAATGCAAACTCCAGCAATCCTTTGAAAGCGGTAAATCCCATACTGTCTATGATCCGAATTGATACAGTTGAAAATAGATCAATCCATCCCATTGCAGCGTTGAGCATCTTTTCCATACATGGGACAGCCGTTCCTGATAGCAATGACCTATACAGTGCTGATGTCTTTGCCTACATTGAGCGGGAACTGGAATTGGAGATGCAGCGTAACGGTGCCACAACCTTCATCCATGCAGTGGTCAATGGTACTCATGCCGACAATGCTCCTAACATAATGAAGGGCAAACAGGGCTTTCAGGAAGCCCGTCGGATAGGTATTCAAATAGGGCACCATGCTATTGAACTTTTTAATGAGCTATCGGCTAAACTTTCCTCTCATGTTGATAGCAAAAGCGTTATACAATTTATTGATGTGTATGCACATCCTACCGTTGATGGTGCTACACTATGCATCCCTCCCAAGGTAGGCAATACACTCCTGGCAGGAGCTTCCGATGGTGGTCCTACTCCCATTATCAGCAGTACTCCTTTTTTTATGGAAGGATCGCGCCGTTTTATTTTTACCTGCGGTTGCCAAAAAAATAAACGCATTGCTGCTGGTCCTTTGCAACCACTGATACTCCCCGGCGATGATTTTCCTCATATACTGACGTTTCAGTCAATTGCAATCAATCAGCTTTTATTGCTTCCTGTTCCTTTTGAGGTAACCTGTGAATCAGGAAAACGCATTGCTAATGCCGCACTTACTGCATCGCCTCATACCGGAATTGTTACTCCAATCGTCATTAGCTGTGCAAATGGATACACAGGTTACTGCACCACACCCGAGGAATACGCCAAACAGCGTTACGAAGGAGGTCATACGCTGTATGGCCCCTCAACACAACCATATCTAGCAAAACAGTATGCCCAATTGTCAGTAACTATCGCACAAAATAGTATGTCCGATAGTTCCTGGACTAATTGCTATGTGTTAAAGCTTGCCTCATTTTATAAAAAATATCCCATGCCCACCACCATCCGTCGGGAAGCATTGAGCAAACCGGTATATGTGTGCAACCCCGGCATAGATGAAACCTATGTTGAATTTACCTGGAGCGATCTGCCTCCAGACTATATGGAATTTCACCAATCGCTGGTAAGCATTGAATACAGCACCGATGGCATACAGTTTCATCCGTTTATAAAAAATGGCATCACCGTTGATGACACCGGCTACGACATCGCCGTGTTGTTTACCGGCACCATAACAAAAGAGGGTAATGCGCTCTATACAACACGCTGGTATAACCCTGAGCTTGCTGAAAATGTGTATTTTCGATTTGCAATTCAGCCGCGTCAAAAGCTCCCCTTTGTATACTCAGAGCCATTTAGCTGGTAGCTTGCTATTAGATAACTGTCAAAAGGGGATTTTTCGCTATCACTCAGAATAACTATCGTCTTTGCACCAAAATGACATTGTTGATGCAATTATCACAGGCACTGCATTCGCCAGCTATTTTCATCTTTCACATTTTTCATCTTGCATTGTGCACCCATTTGCAACTCCCCCTATCCTTTTTTTGAGAGGAGGCCGGGTGTGAGGCTATCACCGGTAACTATCGCCCTGGATATTATTACTGTTACCAATGACAATAATTATAAAATAGTATAAAATAATTGACATTGCAATTCATGTACCTGTACAATCTCTATGAATTAATGTAATGCCGTAACCTTTTATTACAGGGGAACATCTATGACACTAAAAAATAAGATTCTTATTATTTTAAGCCTGTGCCTTTTACTATGCATTGGAGCATATTTTATTATCTCACGTACCTTTGCCAATTTTGAAAAGCAGCTCTTTGAAAAATGCCGCATTGAAGCACTGGTTGGCGGGCGTGTTATGAGTGAAATCATTGATATGATGATTGACACCCGTCTTCTTACCAAACAGCAGGTATTTGACCGCAATTATGTTCCCATTCAAGGAAGCAATCCTCAGAAATTCCGAACTCAATATGATGCTGTCTTTGACAAATATATTCAAAAAATTGAAGATGAATTTTTAAAAGATAAAGACCTTGAATTTGCTGTACTCGTTGATATCAATGGATATCTTCCCACACACAACAGCAAATATGCAAAACCTGAAACCTCCGACCCTGATCACAACCTTAAATACAGCCGTTCTAAGCGCATCTTTAACGATAGGGTAGGACTTAAAGCATCCCGTTTCATTGGTCCTGGTACATTAAAACAGCTCTATACTCGTGATACGGGTGAAGTTATGTGGGATATATCATCCCCTGTGTTTGTCAAGGGAGAGCATTTTGGAGCATTCAGGCTCGGAGTATCATTAAAACACATAAATGAACTGAAAAATCAGATGATCATTATTGTTGGCATGACCATACTGGTAATACTCAGTATCACCATGCTTATGCTTTTTTTAATACTGCCGCGAAAACTGTACGATACAGACCTTGACATACCGCAATATTAACGCTGCCCTTTTTTTTGTTTGTCAATCTCAATCTGAGCATATGCCGAGTGGTTATGTATTGATTCCATGCTTTCTGTTTCTACCTGAAACCACAAAACCTTTGGATGAGCTAACAGTTTAATAGCTACATTCCTGACAATATCCTCAACAAATACGGGATTTTCGTATGAACGCTCGGTGATGTACTTTTCATCCTCGCGCTTAAGCAATGCATATATTTCACTGGAGCCACAGTGTTCAACAATCTCTATAAATTCTTCTATCCATAAAATTTCTTTTGCCCTGACAGTTACACAGACAACGTTGCGTTGATTGTGCGCCCCATAGCGGCTTATCTCTTTAGAACATGGACAAACTGATAATAATGGCACTTTCACCTGCAGCGTATAATAGTCAACCGATGAATCACCCTGCAAAATACAAAGATAATCCATCATTGATTTTTCACCACTGACAGGAGCAGCCTTTACTATAAAATAGGGGAATTCAATAGTTACATGCGCAGTTTTTGCATTAAGCTCGCCTTTTAAATCATCAAGGATGTTCCGCACATTTTTGGTGCTTATACCGCCCTGATAGCGGTTCAGTACCTCAACAAAACGTGACATGTGCGTTCCACGGAAATGCTCGGGTAAATCAACATACATGTTTATACGCGCAACCGTATGCTGCAATCCATCGGCTCTGTCCATCACAACTACCGGGTAGGTGATATCCTTAACACCAACCTTATTGATGGGCAGGTTCCGGTCATCCGGCTGTGATTGTATATCTTTAAGACTTTTTCGAGGCATACCATTACTTCATGCTTTCACTTCTTCTTGTGCAGTCAGCCCTGCCTGCTGTTTAATCTTTTCTTCTATCTCTTTTGCACTATCAGGATGCTGATCTAAATAACTTTTTGCATTTTCCCGTCCCTGTCCTATGCGCTCATCCTTATACGAATACCATGTGCCAGCCTTCTGAATAATATTATACTTAACGCCTAAATCAAGTATACCCGCCGTACGCGAAATACCGCTGTCATACATGATATCAAACTCGGCCTGACGGAACGGTGGCGACACCTTATTCTTCACAACCTTGACGCGCACCCGGTTACCAACCGCATCCTCGCCAACCTTAATAGTATCAACCCTGCGTATATCAAGGCGTACCGAAGCATAAAATTTAAGCGCATTGCCGCCTGTAGTGGTTTCGGGCGAACCAAACATAACTCCAATTTTATGGCGTATCTGATTGATGAAGACAACGCTTGTTTTTGATTTTGCAATAACAGCGGTAAGCTTCCGCAACGCCTGGCTCATGAGTCGCGCCTGCAATCCCATATGCGCATCGCCCATCTCGCCTTCAATCTCAGCTCGTGGCACCAGTGCAGCAACCGAATCAATGACAACAATATCTATAGCCCCTGAGCGCACCAGTGATTCAGTTATCTCCAGCGCTTCTTCTCCGGTATCAGGCTGCGACACCAGAAGCTCATCGGTGTTGACACCCAGCTTTTTTGCATAGGTAGGATCAAGCGCATGTTCAGCATCAACAAACGCCGCAATCCCTCCCAATTTCTGAGCCTCAGCAATTACATGCAATGTTAGCGTTGTTTTGCCGGATGACTCGGGACCATAAATCTCGGTGATACGCCCGCGTGGTATGCCACCAATCCCCAGCGCAATATCAAGTTCAAGCGACCCCGTTGATATGGACGGCACCTTCAGGGACGCGTGTTCATCACCAAGCCGCATGATGGAGCCCTTCCCAAACTGCTTTTCTATCTGTAAAATTGCCGACTCCAGCGCCTGCGACTTCTGATTAAGTTCTTTCTGTTCGCTCATGGTTATACCTCATACTATACTATTCTATACTATAGAACGCCTGGACTATAAAAAATTAAAAATTTTTTTAAAAATGTAAAAAAAATCTTTGTTCGATAGTTACTGATGATTGTCTTATTATGTCATATTATAGGCAATAGCAAAAATAAGTCAACAGATATACCAGCCCCATGATTATAATTTTCCCATAAAAAGATTGACAGTATTCATATTCACCATCAATAGATAAGAAAGAATACAAAATGCATTGCTGCATCCAATCCATTGTTAGAAGTACAATGTTGCAAGAATGTATAGTATAGGGAAAACAAATGGCACTCTGGAATAACCAGATAGAAATACAATTTTTTAAAGAAGCATTGAAAAATTTTGCTTCGCCAGAACAACTTTTTTATAAACTAAAAAGTGGTTATTTCGCATACATTCCAAAAGGTTGTGATGCGGAAGGCCAAACATTACAAAGCAGAAATTCTCTTATTGGGCAATTTACTGAAAAGTGGTGTAAAAAACTTTTTGATCCAATTGCAAACAATCTAAAACTACATGCTATTAATGGTGTTATTTGTGAAGAAATAGGACTATCCAGACAATCTAATGCAGACCTTGCTTTTTGTACTACAAATGATACAGTTCAAAAGCCACAAAATATTAAAATAATTTTTGAAATAAAAATGAGTGTTGTCTCCAATTATAAATTTTTACAGCCTGATACTATAGAATTTGTTGGTGACTATAAGCATCATAAAGGTAATCCTTCATTGCTTCGTTCTGATTCTATGCTAAAAGCTATTGGTAAATCGATCAATATACGAGTTTCAGGAGTAGATTCATCAAACATACCTATTATAATATTAGGTAATAGCCCCATTACAGAAAATTATGCCAAAAAGGTTGATTTCTTAAAAACATCAGGCGTTATACAAGGATTTTGGTCATTAAATCCAAAACCAACTAATACTGATTATATAAAAGAAACACAAAAATATGGTTTTAAAACAATAGAAAACATTGATCAATTAAAAAATGACTGTAATGAATTAATAAAAAGTGAAATGAACTTCTTCTCATCAATGATCTCCAGAACCAGGCTTGGCGAAATAATTAGCATAGCCAACCGCGAAAATTCATATGCTGAAAAAGCAGAAAAATTTTTACTGTTAATACAACAATAATATGAAAAGAACAAAAGGAACTCAAACCAGCTCATTTGGAACCAATGGAAGAATAAATC
>Ga0208196_1001264_pt1 | contig 28016 bp, 29 predicted proteins | sample AD_JPNNA7_MetaG_FD_184443 | JGI IMG/M metagenome (GOLD analysis project Ga0208196, IMG submission 184443) | Active sludge microbial communities of municipal wastewater-treating anaerobic digesters from Japan - AD_JPNNA7_MetaG (SPAdes) (version 2) | ecosystem: Engineered > Bioreactor > Anaerobic...
TTGATGTTTTCTTGTTCGGTTGCAAAACGTTCATCCTTTCTCTTCCTCCCATTTTCTGTGCAAAAAGTGGGAGTCTGTAACGTTCTGCCAACCGTTTGTGAAGGGGCTTTTGATCGCCTGTTTTCAGACGCTAAAATCAACCGGTGGGTGGGGGATTTTCAAGTGGCCACAGGTGGGGGATTTTGGGTGGCCGCCGGGGGTTTACCTTTTGCACGTTTCGAACGTTTTCCAAAATCTGCTCATCGCCGAGCGTCAGCCGGTTGCCGATCCCCATACCCTGAAAAAGCGCATCGCCGGATAAATACTCAAAATCTCCGCGATCCGGCGGCTGGCCTTCGAAAATACCGGCCACGGCGTTAATGGCGTCCAATTGGAAAGACTGATGAGGTTCAAAATGGAGTTTCAATTACATCCTCTGTTTATGCAATCCGTTCGGATAAATATTCCTTGATGCGTTCTTTATTGGAAAGCAAGGTGGAAAACTGCTTTTCGCCGATGTCGCTGAACTGCGCCAAAACGCGGCGATTGATCTGTTCCTGATCTTCAAAAATAGCCACGGAATGATATTTTACGCCCCAATTATTGAAACAATACATCGTTATCATGGCATCTTTGCATTTGCTGTCGTTGGGGACGGCAAACAAAAATATGGGTTTGGGCATACCGTTGATCCGGCAGTCCACTACATATTTACCTTCCTTGTCGTAATCCGGGTGCGTGAAGTCAAAGGTCAACCTTTCTTCCGGCACGGTTTCACGGATCAAGGCGCGAAAGTCTTCATAGAACGTCGAGCGGACAATTTCCTTGCTTAAATACGACAAATCCGTAACTTTGATTAACGCATGAATATAATTATAAAAAGCGCTGCCGAAATCATCGCTTTCAATCCTGATTGACAGCGAGCCGTCGTATTCATCCAGACCGAAGTTGGAAATGATGTTGGTAAGAATCTTCTGACGAGTTCCTTCTTTTTTTAAAGCGGACACATCCATGTCATAGCTTAAGTGCATGATCGTATGGGCTTCATCGGTAAATTTCCAATGCCCGTTTTCTTTTTTGAGAAAAATGGAAAAATGATCACCATCATCAAACTCATAAGGATTGAATATCCGGAAGCGATTTACACCTTCTTCCTTAAGGGAGATTTCTCTGGAAATCTTGTCTTTTAGCGCGCTTTCAATATCCGATATATTTATGTTCATAAATTGCTCCATTTATAAATTATCAAATATACTGGTTTGCGCATCTTTTTCAATCCGGATATTGCAGTCTTGAATCAAACAGGCAAGCGCGCCTCGAATATCCGAATACCGGTCTGACGGCACGGCATAGCTTTCTTCGGCGCGCCCCGCGTCCTGATAGCGTTGCGTGGCATAATGAACGTGAAAATCAAAAAACTTTTGTTTTTCCAGTTTATTGGTATGTTCATGCTTGCCGTTATAGCGGCGCAGCTTGAAATCCTGATTCGCGCCTTTTTCCTGGTAGGCAAGAATAGCTGAAAAATCAGTGACCGCATTCTTGTTCTGCCGTAATTTAACGATAAACATGCTTCCGTCATATCGCGGAAGCTCAAGAGATGCTTTCTTGTGCCCCTCCGACTCCTTGAAACGAAGAAAATCCTCTATAGGGCCGTCATAATTTTTGTTTTCCGCAATAAGCCGATTTATTTCTTCGTCTGTAAAGTAATAAATCATTCCGGTTCCTTAGCCTTTTTTAATGAATATCTGTACTTGTTCATCGGTTTGCCGGCGTTGGCAAACCGATCCTCTGATCGCTTTCTCAGATTACCTTGAATTCAATCCCTGCGTCTTTCATCTGCAAAGCGGTGTTGGTTTTGAGTTTGTCGTTTTGCTTAAACAGCCGGTCGAGCGTAAAGACCTTTTGGGGCTTCATGGCAAGAATTTTTTTGATGACGTCTTCATCGGCGCGCTCCAGCGCGAGCGCGATTTCACCATTATTGGCCAGCAAAAAACCTTCTTCCGCCCGTATGTCCGCCGTAAGCGGCACACCCGCCTTGAGCAGCAGTTCATAAAGGATGTCTTCGATTTTCGCGTGTTCATCGAGCGGCTCCAGATGTTGTTGCATCTGGGCGACCAGGTCTTCTTCCGTTTCGATAGCCGTCCGCCAGATTTTGAAATTGGATTCCCGGAGCTTGAAAACCTTGAAACCCAAATCCTGACTGGCCGCACGGCCGTCAAGATCGAGCTTGACTGACTGATCATCCGAAATTTTCCTAATGACGCGGCGGATGCGCTCCTTGCCGATTTCGGCAATGGTTGAATAACCGGCTTTGTAAGCTTCCGTGTTTTCATCGCATTTTTCCGGCAACTGCACGCAGATAAATTTCCGGTTGCCTCCGTCTTCACGGTTGAGTTCCAAAACGGCATGAGCGGTTGTGCAGGAGCCGGCGAAGAAATCGAGGATAATATCCTGATTATCCTTGGATGTGGATTGATCAACAAAGTTTTTTATAAGTGTGTATGGCTTTGGAAATGCGAATATTTCAGCATGAAAAAGCGACCTCATTTCTTTCGTACCATCCGCTGTATGCGTATCTTCAATAATTGAACGAAATGAAATTTGTTCAGATTTCATTTCGCCTCGGAATTTCTTCTCTCTGGGTCTTCCGTTGCTTTTTGATGGGAAAAGAATTCGTCCATCAATTATTAGCTCTTTCATCTTGGATTGCGAGTACCGCCAACCAGTCGCGGCATTAGGCGGAAATAATTTACCCGTGCTGGGATCAACGATATCGTAATGCAAGTTCGGACGCTGATCTTTAGTTGCTAGCCCCAATATGCTGCGGCTCATCCACACGCCTCTGGCGTCACCATCTGGATTGGAAAATTTTGATTCATCTCTACCAGCTCCACGTAAAGAAAATTCATAAATTTTTGAATAGGATAAAAGGTATTCATGATCAGTTGATACATTATTTATTGAACGGGTGTCGCTAAATTTTCTAGCTTTCCAGACAAACTGAGCCACAAAATTCTCTTCCCCAAACACCTCATTCATTAAAAGCCTAATGTTGTGGACTTCGTTGTCGTCGATGGAAACGAAGATCACGCCGTCATCGCGCAGGAGATTGCGCGCCAGAAAGAGCCTCGGATACATCATGGAAAGCCAGTTGGAATGATAATGCCCGCCGTCTTTGCTGTTTTTCCGGAAAAGACCTTCGCGGGTCATCAGTCCCGTTTCGTCCTTGTCGCCGATCCGGCTTAAGTAGTCTTCGCGCGATTCCGAAAACCGGTCCGGATAGATGAAATGATCATTGCCCGTGTTGTAAGGGGGATCGATATAAATCATCTTGATCTTGCCGAAATAGCTTTTCTGCAACGCTTTCAGAACTTCCAGATTTTCGCCTTCGATAAAAACATTGCCGCTTTGCTCGAAATAGACTGACTCTTCCGGGCAGGGCGAAAGCGTTGCGGTGGATGGGGCTTGCAATGCGCGAAACGCATCAGACTTTCCCGCCCAGTTGAGCACATAGCGTTCATTTTTAAATTCGATATTGTCGCCCAGTGCGGCCCGCAGTTTTTCCCAGTCTATCTTGTTTTCGGTAAATGCTTCGGGCAATATTGCTTTGAGCTGGTTTAATTTATCCCCGGCGATGTCCATCGATTTTCCATCCATAGATTCATCCTTATTTAAGAGGCATCGTGAGCAGTCTTTCGCTGCGCCAAATCCGAACGATTTTTACTTTGGTTCCATCAAGGCGGTAAACGATCCGGAAGGGAGGATCAATGATTTCCCTTAAGTTGGCAATACCGATTTCGGGAACCACTCGGCCGCTTTCCGGTAAATCGGCAAGCCTCTCCACCTGCGCGATGATTTCTCCGATCAATCGTTCACCCACGTCAGGAACCCGCTGATCCTTATACCAAGCGCGGATCGCTTCGAGATCGTCAAAAGCGGAAAGGGCAAATGTGATCGATCGTTTCTGCGGCATGATTATTTGCTCAATCCCAGCCGTTTCTTGACTTCGGCAAGACTGATTTCTTTTCCCTCTTCGATGTCCACCAGGCCTTTGACAACTCCCCGCAGAAAGGCCTGCTCTTCCATCCTTTCCTCGTAATCTTTGACGGACTCGACAACAGCAACGCCCCGGCCCCGGCTGGTCAGAAGAACCGGCCGGCGGGTTTTATCGGCCTGATTGACAATTCGGCCCGGATTGACTTTCAAATCGGTAATAGGGACAATATCTTCGGAGTATTTGATAACGGATTTCATGGAATCCTCCCGATCGGTTTTTTGACAGGTCGATTAATAGCACTTATTAACCGACCTGTCAAGAGGGTCTTGATGAATTTCGCCGCAATGGCAGGGAGCGACTCGTGGCCTTCAGGTTATCGCGAGCGTTCCCTGCTGAATTTTATCCGGAAGACTTCTTATCTTACTTGTGGTACATATCCAAAGCCAGGCAGGGCAAAACCGCTGAGCCGGACTTGCCCATCAGCGGCGATGAAAAGCACGGAGGCATGGCGGCGGCCGGATCTGGTTTCACAAAGAGATTCATCGGAGCATTCGGTTCAATTCGAATCATCACATCAGGATGATGGAAATCTGAAAAGTGAAAGGAGGAACACATCATGAAAAGAGGATGGAGAGGGATTGTTTTTCTGTTGATAGCGGCCGTATGCGCACCGTTGTTGTTTGCCGAAATTTCGTCCGCGGCGGGATCGGGAAGCGAGGAGAAAATTTTTCAAAGCGGCGCGATTCTGACGGCGGCCGAATCCAAGCGGCTGATCGGCAAGGCGGTGGCGCAGATGCCGATCGTCAGGAACGCGCTGGCCAACGGCATGGTCATTATCATCAAGGGAACGACCAACGCCTATGTGGCGGAAGAGATCACCGGAAAGAAGGCCGACCACGCGGCCTTTGTGACGGGAAGAATTGAGCCGGAAAAGGGAACCAAAAACCTGCCCGAGGCGAAAGCGGTCAACCACGTGATTCTGGAGAAAGGCAAGATCGTGGACATTTCCTTAGGCGAAGCGGCGAAGAAGCTGAAAGCGGGCGACGTGGTCATCAAGGGCGCCAATGCGCTCGACTACAGGAACAAGATGGCGGCGGTCAATATTCTGCACCCGGAAGGGGGAACGACGGGAATCACCATGCCCATGATCGTGGCGCGCAAGGTTCACCTCGTGATTCCGGTCGGCCTTGAGAAAGTGGTTGCAGGCGATGTGGTGGATCTGACACTAAAGATGCGGGAGCCGGTGCAACTGCTGCCTCCGCCGTCCGGCAAATCGACGAATCGGTTTCCCGGCCACCTGGTTCCCTCCCAGTGGCTTCTCACCGGCGAAATCGTCACGGAGTTGGAAGCCATTAACATCCTGACGGGAGCGACCGCCTTCCAGTGCAGCGCGGGCGGCGTCAGCGGCGCGGAAGGAGGCGTCTGGCTGGTCTTTCGGGGAAACAGGGATCAGGTAAAGAAAGCTCTGGAACTCACCGGCTCCATCCAGGGAGAGCGCCCTTACTCTGAATAGGTTCATGATAACTGAACTGACCGGCGCCCGCAAATGATGAAAGTTTTGCAGGCGCCGGTCAGCGGTTTTTGGGAAAAAGCCCCCCGGAAAAGTGCCGGCGCTCTGCCCGATCGTTCCAGGGGCTGCGGGAATCCGGCGGTAACGCCTCCGCGCGGGACGATACCGCTTAAAGAAAGTAACCATCCATGCTGTTCACCCTGTTCACCATTTTTGCCTCCTCGTTTGTTATCGCGCTTTCCGGCGCGCTGATGCCGGGGCCGCTTTTGACCGCGACGATCAGCGAAAGCTCCCGGCGGGGTTTTTGGGCCGGACCGCTTTTGATCGTCGGGCATGCCGTTCTGGAACTGGCGCTGGTGATTGCCCTTTTCCTGGGGTTGGCTCCGTTTTTTCAGATGCCGGCGGTTTTTGCGGCAAGCGCGCTGGCCGGCGCGGTGATTCTGATCTGGATGGCGGCGGGAATGCTGCGGTCTTTGCCCACCCTTCGGCTTTCATGGGAACCCCATCAAAGCAAAATGAATCATCCGGTGGTCAGCGGAATTCTGATGAGCGTTTCCAATCCCTACTGGATCATCTGGTGGGCAACAATCGGCATCGGGTATATTTTTTACGCCTGGCAGTATGGTTTTTGGGGAATTGCTTTTTTCTTCACCGGTCACATTTCGGCGGATCTGGCCTGGTATTCTTTCATCGCCGGCGCGGTGGACCGGGGCAGGCGCCTGCTGACCGACCGGCTCTACCGCCGGCTGATCGGTCTTTGCGCCGTTTTCCTGATCGGTTTTGCCGGTTATTTCGCCTACGCGGGCCTCGTCAAACTCAAAGACCTTCTGTCATAACTGCGACCGGATCAAATCCAGAATCTCCCCGTTGGGAGGAATGTCCGCCATGGAGTGGCCATAGTGCACGAAGCGGACCTTTCCCGCGCGGTCGATCAGCATTTGCGCGGGCAGGCGGCCCAGCTTGAAGAGTTTCACTTCCTGGCCGTACAGTTTCAGAACGCGGTGCTCCGGATCGGGAAGGCCGACAAACGGCAGGTCATGTTTTTTCCAGTAGTCCCGAAACGTCTCGGGTGTTTCAGGGCCCGCAACAAGGATTTCCGTGTTGAGGGTCGCGAACGAATCGTAATCCCGGCGCAACTGCGCCATGTGCGCGCGGCAGAACGGTCACATAAAGCCGCGGTTGAAAACGACCAGAACGTTTTTTTGTCCGGCGTAATCGGACAGGGACACGCTTTTGCCGTTGAAATCGTTCATCGTAAAATCGGGCGCCTGGGTGTTCAGCTCCACTCTGGGCATCGTGCAATCCTCCCTTACGATTCGAAAAAATTTCCCTCCTGCCCTTCCGGCAGGATTTCAAACAAATCTTTAACGTCCCTTGGAATGGAACGCAGCGTTCCTTTTTGCGCGTCCACAAAAACCCATTCCGTTTCTCCGTGGGCCAGCAGCGCCCGGTCGTCCTTCCGGAAAATTTTATACCTGCGCAGCGATTGAACCCGGCGGAGGCTCGCCACCCATGTGCAGACCACCACCCGGTCGCCGGCGAACGCCGGTTTTAAGTACACGATTTTATGCGTGCGCACCACCCAGGTGGCGCCGGCGGCGTTTGTGGCGGCGGTGCAGCCGGACGCTTCGGAATGCCGCATGGCCGCGTCCTGCATCCAGCGCAGATATTCCACATTGTTGACGTGCCCGTTTTGATCTTCCGCTTCTTTGGGCACCAAAAGCTCATCATGAAAAATTGGACTCATAAGGGTCAGGTTTTCCTCACATCAACAGCCGGTCCTTTGTTATCCTTCTCCGCCTCAGGCCGGAACAAAATCGGATGACCGCACCTCCTTGAGCTTCAGGGCGTCCGTCGGGCAGACGACGGTGCAGACCCCGCACCCCAGGCACCGATCCGGATCGACGGCGGCAAAATCATCCTGCATGGAGAGAGCTTCGAAAAAGCACCGGTCGATGCACGTTTCGCATCCGCTGCAAAGATCGACATCGACAAAGGCCGCGAAACGGCTGGGCGCCACCCATTTTTTCGGTCCCTTCATAATTGCCCAGTTCAGGCAGCAGTCGTCGCAGCAGTTGCAGATGACGTGGCCCACCGTCTGGCGGTTGTCCACCACATGCACAAGACCTTCCTCGCGGCACTTTCTCAGGATTTCCACGGCTTCTTTGGGAGTTATGGCCCGGCCGGTGCCTCGTTCGATATTGTATTCGGCGGCGCGGTCCACCTGCATGCAGACTTCCAAAGGCTTTTCACAATTGCCGGAGATCACACGGCAGGAGCAATTGGTAACGGAAAGCGTTTTGGCGTTCTCGACAATCTTCACGGCGTCATCGTAGGCCAGAATTTTGGATTGCGGCTCGATACTTTCATTGACGGGAATCACCCGCATGATGGGCCCGGGGAGAAAATCCATGATCATCTGACCGTAACCGGGCCATTCCTTCCGCATGTACTCCTTCCAGAGGTCCAGCACCTGCCTGGAAATTCCAGGCGTCAGGCTGGTGGAATCATGCATCTGCGGAATGCTTTTCACGCGATAAAATTTCTTTTCGCCGCCCTTTGCCGCTTTAAAGATCAATCCCCGGTGAAACAGGGAATCCATCATCGCCGTGATGGCCTCCCCGGCCAATCCGGTCTTTTGCGCCAGTTCTTCCACGGTGGCGGGCGGTGAGGCCAGAAGCATCACCTTTGCTTCGTCGTCATTGACCAGCGCCTCAAATATTTTTGGAATCAACGGGGATTCGCCCGCCCCCACGGCTTCGGCCAGTTGTCTGCACAATCCCATGTCCGCCATGCGTCATTGCCTCCGTTTCCAGGAATTGGAGAAAGTATCGGGAAATAAATCTTTCCTGTCAAGAACAAACACCAGGGGGAAATCCTGGACACAAAAAAAGAAACCGGCCTGGAAGGATGAGCGTACGGCCGGCGCTTTGGGCAGATGCGGAAAATCAGGACCAGCGGGCTTGAGGCCGCTTTCGGCCCCGGACCTTGCCGCTGCGCGGATTTCTTCTCCGACTTTCCAGGACGGTTCGAAATTGCGGCAGACGGAAGGGCGGCGGTCATTCGCCTTCCCGGTACATGGACTCGATGACGTCCTTGTACTGCTCGGCGATGGATTTGCGCTTGACCTTCATGGTCGGGGTGACTTCTCCGTCTTCCGTGTAGAGCTTCTTGTCCAGCAGGCGGAACTTGCGGATGTTTTCCACGCGGGCGATCTGCTTATTGACCTTCTCCACCTCGTCCGAAATCAGCTTGATGACCTCTTCGGTCTTGGTCAGACTGGCAAACGTCGTGTACTGCACCTTGTGGTCCTGCGCGAATTTCACGACGTTTTCCTCGTCGATGACGATGAGCGCCGTGACATACTTGCGCCGGTCGCCGATGACCACCGCGTCCGTGATGTACGGAGAGAATTTCAGCAGGTTTTCAATGTACTGCGGCGCGATGTTTTTCCCGCCCGCCGTGATGATCAGGTCTTTTTTGCGGTCGGTGATCTTGAGATAGCCTTCCTGATCGATTTCCCCGACGTCGCCGGTGTGGAACCAGCCGCCCTCCAGCGCCGCGGCCGTGGCTTCGGGTTCCTTGAAGTATCCCTGGAAAATGCCCCCGTGCTGAACCAGAATCTCGCCGTCTTCGGCGATTTGCACCTTGGCGCCCGGCAGATTCCGCCCCACCGTCCCCAGCTTGAAGTTTTGCGCGTCGGAGATGTGCGTGATGCCCGTGGTCTCGGTCAGCCCGTAGCCTTCGCGGATGGGAATGCCGATGCTCTGGAAAAACTTCAGAATCTCGTGCGAGATGGGCGCCGCGCCGGAAAATCCGAGGCGGACGCGGTCAAAGCCGAGCCGCTCCTTGAGCTTCCAGAAAACGCAGAAATACGCAATCTGATAGCCGATGTACAGATACCAGGGCATGGGGGCTTTCGCCAGTTTAACGGTGTTGTACTTTGAGCCGATTTTGAAGGCGAGGTTGAAGACCGTTCGTTTCAGCCAGGTCGCGTCGGCCATCTTGAGCACGATGGCGGAGTGGTATTTTTCCCAGATGCGGGGAACGGCGTGAAAAAGCGTGGGCGACACGTCGCGCAGATCGTTCATCACCGTGTCCGTATTTTCCGTGAAGTTCACAATATGGCCCGCCCACATGTGCATCATCATATCAAAGATCTGTTCATAGACATGGTTGAGCGGCAGGAAGGAAATGGTCTCGTCCTTCGTTTCCATCCGGGTGATTTTTTCCGTCGCCTGCGCGATCCACAGATAATTCCGATGGCTGATCATCGCGCCCTTCGGGGGGCCGGTGGTGCCGGAGGTATAGATGATGGAGGCGGTTTCTTCGCCTTTCCCCTGCGCCGCGATTTTCTCGTACAGACCGGGATTCTCCCGGTCCGTCTTTTCTCCCAGCGCCATCAGATCGTCAAAACTCATCAACATGGGATCATCGAAATGTTTCAGGCCCTCCATATCCCAAACCACGCATTTTTTGAGATGCGGCGTTCGGGAGCGGAAAACCAGCGCCTTGTCGAACTGTTCCTCGTCCTCACAGAAGAAGACGACGGACTCGGAATGGCCGACGATATATTCACATTCCGCGGCCGGGTTGGTTGTGTAAACGCCGACGAAGATTCCTCCCAGCGACATGACGCCCATGGCCGAGAAAAGCCATTCGGGCTTGTTCTCGCCGACAATCGCCACATGGTCGCCTCGCCCGACGCCCAGGGCGTGCAGTCCCATGGCGACTTTTTTCACGTTTTCATAATACTGGGCCCAGGTAATGTCGTGCCAGATTCCGTAATCCTTCATGCGCATGGCAATCCGGTCCGGCTGCTCCTGCACCATAAACTTGAGGCCCTGCGGCAGGGTTTGAATCTCCTCTTTTTTCATAGTTTCTTCCTTAGCGGAAACGCACTTTCCGGCGGTAACGTTTGTAGCCTTTCACGGAGGTCTCCGTGGCAATGCCCAGATAAAACTCCTTCACGTCGTCATCCTCGCGCAGCACTTCCGGTTTGTCGGCCCGAACGATCCGGCCGTTTTCCATCAGAAAAGCGTAATGCGAATATTTCAGCGCCATGTTCACGTTCTGCTCGACCAGCAGGATGGTCACGCCCTGCTTGTTGATGCGCTGGATGATGTTGAAAATTTCCTTGGTCAACAGAGGCGACAGGCCCAGCGACGGCTCGTCGAGCATCAGCAGCTTGGGACGGCTCATCAGCGCGCGGCCGATCGCCAGCATCTGCTGTTCCCCGCCGCTCAGATGACCGGCCTGCTGGTTCCTGCGCTCGCTCAAAATGGGAAACTGCTTGAAAATGCCTTCAATGTCTTCTTGAATTCCCTTGCGGTCGCGGCGCGTGTAAGCGCCCATCTGAATGTTTTCCATGACCGTCAGCTCGGGAAAGACCTCGCGGCCCTCCGGCACGTAGCTGATGCCCAGGCGGACGATTTCCTCCGTGTCCATGCGGTCGATGCGCTTGCCCAGAAACTCAATCGTGCCTTTTTCCGGCTGGTCGTCGTCGTCCAGAATCCGCATGATCGTCTTGAGCGTCGTGGTTTTGCCCGCGCCGTTGCTGCCCAGAAGCGCCACAATCTGACCCTCCTGAATTTCAAAGGAGATGCCATGCAGCGCCCGGATCAGATCGTACCAGGTTTCAATATTTTTGACCGAGAGCATTAGTCCTCCTCTCCCAGATAGGCGGCAATCACGTCCGGGTGCTTCTGCACGTCCGCGGGCACTCCCTCGATAATTTTCACGCCCTGGTTGATGGCCAGAATTCTGTCGGAAATGCCCATCACCATGTTCATGTCATGCTCGATGAGCAGAATCGTCACCCGGTAGTCTTCCTGGATGTCCTTGATCCAGATGCGCAAATCGTCCTTCTCTTCCGTGTTCATGCCGGCGGACGGTTCATCCAGCAGCAGCACCTTGGGCTCCAGCGCCAGCGCCCGTCCCAGCTCCACCAGTTTGCGCTTGCCGTAAGGCAGGTTGGACACAAACTGGTCGCGCAGGGACTGCAGATCCAGAAAATCCACGATGTGTTCGATAAGTTCTCGATGCCGGATTTCTTCCCTCGCGCTCGCCGAATGTCTCCCCCACATGAAAGCGCCGCTGAGAATCCCCGTTTTCATGTGGATGTGCCGCCCCAGCATCAGGTTGTCCATGACGGTGGCGTTGCCGAACAGCTGGATGTTCTGAAATGTCCGCGCCACGCCCTTGCGGGCGATCGTATCCGGACGCAGGCCGACCAGATTCTCGCCTTCCAGAAAGACCTCGCCGGCATTGGGCTTGTAAATGCCGCTGATCATATTGAAGATCGTGGTTTTGCCGCTGCCGTTCGGTCCGATAATCGAAAAGATTTTGTTGTGCTCGACTTCAAAACTGACATCATTGACTGCCTTGATGCCGCCGAAAGCGATGCTCAGGTGTTCCACTTTAAAGTGCGCCATAGCCTTTAACCCGTGACCGTCTCAACCGGTGGTTATCGTCGCGGGAGAGGCGGCGCAAACCGCCTCTCCCGGGCGTCTTGAATTATTTCTTCTTCCAGGTCGCCAACTCGTTGGCGGTCCAGTTCTGCAACAAAATGTAGGAAGAATTGGGGCCGCACTTCTGAATCATAATGGCGTCCGTTCCCTGATGCACCGCGGGCGTCCAGGTCACCGGAGGGCCGATTCCCTGAAAGTTTTTCATCGAGTTGAGCTGCTTCAGCACCGCCTCCGTGCTGAGGTTCCGGCCGGTTCTTTTGAGGGCTTCAACCAGCGGTTCCGCAAAGAGAATGCCCGCCATGTAGAAAGTGCCCCAGCGTTCTTCCGGGGCATACTTTTTGGCGGCTTCCCGGTATTTTTTCAGAAGCGGCGTATTGGCATCGGGAGGCTCGGCAAACGCTCCGGTGATCACCCCTTCCCAGAGTCCGCCGGTGATCTTGTTCATCAGCGCATAGTCGGAAAGCGTATTGGAAGACATCCACTGCGGCTTGAAGCCGACGGTTGCGGCCGTCTTGAGCGCGATCACGGCGGAGGTGGGATTGACCCACATGATGACCACATCGGCCCCGGATTTTTTCAGGCGCAGGATCTGAGAGGACAGATCTTTTTCGCCCGGTTCCGTGGAAACCTCTTCCACCAGCTGCATCTTGAGGGCTTTCATTCTGTCTTTGCATCCATCCAGACCGCTTTTGCCGTAGGCGTCATTCTGATAGAAAAAGGCGATTTTTTTGGCTTTCAGTTTCTCCGCCGCATATTTGGTCAGAATGCTGGCCTCGTCATCGTACAGGGGGTAAATCCCGAAAAGATAGGGCTGCACGGGGAAAACATACTCATTGATGGCCGTGGCCGGACCGACCCAGATCACGTTGTTGGCCGCCAGGTAATCCTTGACCGCCATGCCGGCCGCCGCGCTCACCCCGCCGACAAAGGCAAAAATTCCCTCCCGTTCGACCAGCTCTTTGACCACGGCCTTGGTCTGAGCGGGATTATACTGATCGTCACGGATGAAGTACTTGATCTTGCGTCCATGAATGCCTCCTTCGTCGTTGATAATTTTAAACAGAATGTCGCTGCCCCGGGCAACCGAACCCCAGGGCGCGGCAGGTCCCGTTTGAGGCCCCCACTGCGCAATCCGGATTTCCTTGTCGTCAAATCCCGGTTTGCCCGCGCCGGCCGCAAACGGAATCATCAGGACCGCGCATAAAATCATGACTGCAATCAGTGCCCTTTTCATAATCCCTCCTTTTGTTCATCGTATGGTGTGTTGATTGTGCTCTTCCCTTCAAACCCTTTTGGTTTCATCCCTTGTACCAGCTTCCTTTTTCCTTCAGAAAAGTGAAGCTGTAATTAAAAACATTATTCCTGCCCGAATTGACAAAGGTCATTTCCACTTCCACCTGAACAAATTTATCCACATCAGGATAGGCGCTGCGATTGTCGTTATCCCGCAGGCGATAGATGTCGACAATCTTATAGGCATCGATCTTCACGGGCGGGTAACCGGCTACATCCTTTAAAAACGAATCGTAGGTGTGCGCCTGCCGGTAAGCGGACGAAGGGGCCAATAACGCGTATGCCTGTTTCAGATTCCCTTCTTTTTCCGCCTTGAAGTACAGATGAGCGGTCCTTTCAATCGCTCCTTTTTCCAACAGCAGCTGCACACGGTTGCGGGGAGCATCCCAGATCAGCAGCCCGGCGATCAGCGCCGCCGCGCAGGCGCAAAGGATGATGGATATTTTTTTCCCGCTCATGAAAAGCTCCCGGATGCTTCAGCCGATCCCGGTCGATGGCGGGCGGCCTGCAAAACACGCTAGACTTTTTTCACATAATGCTTGGCGAACAGCCCGCTGGGCCGAACGGTAATAATCAGAATAATGACCACAAAGGCGACAATCGGCTTCCACTCCGGCCAGACATAACCAAAAAAGTTCTCGATGATGCCCAGGATCAGGCCGCCGATGACAACGCCCGGAATGCTGGTGAGCCCTCCCAGAACAGCCGCGGCGAAGGCGCGCATGAAGGGCTCCATCATGAAATTGGGGTCCAGCACGGAACGGGCCGCGAAAAACATGGCCGCCAGCGCGCCGATGAGAGAGCTCATGCCCCAGGTGATGGAGAATACCCTTTCCACCTTGATGCCCATGATCTTGGCGGCGTTTTCATTCTGCTGCGTCGCCCGCATGGCAATGCCCAGTTTGGAATAACGGAAAAACAAAAACAGCAGCACCATGACCACCGCCGTCAGCACGAAAACACCGATGGTCCATTCGTTCAGGGCGAAACCCGGAAAAATTTCGACATTCTTGTGAACGGAAAGAAGAAACGGAAAGTCCTTCTGCTCCGCGCCCCATTTCCAGCCGGCCAACCCCATCAGCAGCATCTCCGCGCCGAGGGTCAGAATCAGCAGGCCCAGAACGGTCGGTTCCTTGGCGGGCCGCAAAAAACAGATTTCGATGGCCATGCCCAGCAGGACGGCAAACAAAAGGGTTGCGGGAAAAGCAAGGTAGAAAGGCCAGCCGTAAGCGGTCATGATATGGTAGGCGACAAACGTGGCCATCATGCCCATTTCACCCTGCGCGAAGTTCACCACATCCGACGTCTTGTAGATAATGGCGACGGCGACGCCGAAAAGACCGTAGCAGGCTCCAATGGCCAGACCTTCAATCAGCAGCATCTCAAACATGCCAAGACTCCCTTTTGGCCTTTTAAAACGGCCAGGTCTTCCAATATTTTTTAATCCGGATCCAGATGCCGAACATTCCCAGCGGCTCAAAAATCACAATGGCGATCATGATGAGCCCCAAAGCGATGCCGGAGAAGTTGGCCAGTCCAATCACGGTAAACCACTGCTTGGAGATGGCCACCAAGGCCCCGCCGATATAGGGCAGGTTTTCCACGTTTTTCAAAAGGTCGTACTGCAGATACGTAATCAGGACGGCGCCCATGATCGCCCCCAGTACGGAACCCAGACCGCCGACCACCACCATCACCAGGAAGATAATGGACAGAATCATATTAAAGGAAAAGGGATCGAAGAAGCTGACGACAAATCCGTAAAGGCCTCCCGCGATGCCGGCGTAAAAAGCGCTGACGGCAAAGGACATGGTTTTGAAAATCGTCAGGTTCACGCCCATGACCTCGGCGGCGATGTCGTCGTCGCGAATGGACATGAAGGCGCGCCCCACCCTTGTCTTCATAAGATTGCGCGCCCCGATGACGAGCAGGATCGCGATCACCAGGATGAGGTAGTAGATCTGCACGTCTCCCTTGAGCACCAGGCTCCAGGAGGAACCGGGAATTCCGAGGTCAAGAGGCGGCGCGGTGATGCCCATTCTGCCGCCGAAAACTTCCCATCGACCGATGATATGCATGATGGTAAGGCCGAAGCCCAGTGTGGCAATCGCCAGATAGGGCCCTTCGAGCCGCAGCGCCGGAAGACCGATGATAAAGCCCAGAAAAGCCGCGATCAGAGCAGCTATTATGATGGCGGGCAAAAAAGGAACATGCAAATGCATCATAATGATCGATGTGCCGTAGGCGCCCACCGCGAAAAAACCGGCATGTCCCAGGGATATCTGGCCGGTGTAACCCACCAGAATATTCAGGCCCACCGCAAGGATGACGTTCACCAGGATAATGTTGATCAGATAGATGTTGTATGAAGGCATGTAGAGAGGCAGCGTAAAGAGGAAAAGCAGGAAAAGGATCGTCCAGACCAGGACGGTGCCGCTCTTGAAAAGCTCGATGTCTTCATAGTAATCGCGCTTCATGTCCATAGGATCACCACGCCACTACTGTAGCCAACTAGAGGGTTAGATGCATCTGCTTCATTTGACGTAAACCGGTGGCGAATCATATAGAAACGAAATTTGTCTGTCAAGAAAATTTCATGATCAAAGAGAATTATTCTAGAAACAAAAGAAAATTTAAGGCGATACCCGGCGGGACCGGAACAAGGCCCGTGTTTTTTTCTTTCCGGTGTGCTAGGAACAGACGGCATTTTGATCAGGACGGACGGCATGAAAGACATCTTCTTGCACCCGCCCGGCAGGAGGAAAAACCGTTAATCACCGGTGGTCAAAGCGCGAGCATTTTGGAAAACGCGGAGGAACCATGAAATATATCGATCACGGAAAAGGCGGGCCCGCCTCCTGCATGACCCTGCAGGATGGACCCGTGCCGCAGATCAAAGCCGGCGAAGTGCTGATTGAAGTCGACTTCGCGGGTGTTAACCGTCCGGATATCTACCAACGCATGGGGGCGTATCCACCGCCGCCCGACGCGTCGCCTGTGCTGGGCCTCGAAGTCTCGGGCCGAATCGCCGCCGTCGCGGACGATGTGGCCACATGGACGATCGGAGATTCGGTTTGCGCGCTTGTGCCCGGCGGCGGATATGCCGAATACTGCGCCGCGCCCGCTCTGCATTGCCTGCCGGTTCCACGGGGGCTTTCCCTGGCACAAGCGTCTGCGCTTCCGGAAAACTATTTCACCGTCTGGTCGAATGTCTTCGACCGCGGCGCGCTCACGCCCGGTGAAAATTTTCTGGTTCACGGCGGCGCGGGAGGCATCGGCTATACCGCCATTCAACTGGCCAAAGCCTTCGGCGCCTACGTCTTTACAACCGTGGCCGGCCCCGATCAAATCGAGGCGGTGAAAAAACTGGGGGCGGATGTTGCGCTGGATTACGCGACACAGGACTGGGCCCGGGAAATCGAAAATCTGGTCGGCAGGCGGGGCATCGACTGCATCCTGGATTTCGTGGGCGGCGCCTACATTCAAAAGAATCTAAAGCTGCTGGCCAGAAACGGCCGGCTGGTACAGATTGCTTTCATGCAAGGCGCGAAAGTGGAGCTGGACTGCCTGCCGATTTTGACCCAAAACCTGACCTTCACCGGCTCGATGCTCCGTCCCCGCTCCCTCGAGGAAAAGGCCTCCATCGCCCGGGCCCTTTACAAAAACGTCTGGCCGCTCTTTGACGCGGGAAAGCTGCAGGTTTTGATCTCCGCCGTCTTTGAGCTTGCAGAAGCCGCGCAAGCCCACACGTTGATGGAATCGGCCGCTCATGTCGGCAAGATCGTCCTGAAAGTTCGCTGAACAAGGCTGCCGGCAACCATTTTGCGGCCTTTACACCAACCTTTTTTTCAGGTAATTGGGAATCGAGGCCCCGTATCAAAATTCTCTTCTTCGATCAGAGGGTGGCAACCAATGAAAACAACCTCCCCGAAAACAAAAGCCTCAAGAAAACCGGCTGCTCCAGCCGGCAAAACCAAACCCACAGGGAAAGCACCCCGCAAACCTTCCCCGACGACGGACCTGTCTCAGCTGGCCGATGCCCTGATCGCCAATTCCGGAAACGGAATCTATATCGTCCAGGAGGGCAAATTTGTCTATGTCAGTCCGCTGTACCAGCAGCTGACCGGATACGCTGAAAGCGAACTGATCGGCGCGCCTTCCCTGGATCATGTTCATCCCGACGACCGGGAGCGGGTCCGCCAGGAAGCGATTCATTGTTTAAAAGCGCCGCGCCGCGAACCCTACGAATACCGGTTCATCACCAAGCAAAAGGAAATCCTGTGGGTTCTGGAAAACATCACGTCAATCCTGTTCCGCGGCAGGCGCGCCGCGCTGGGAAACTTCATGGACATCACCGGGCGCAAGCGCGCGGAAGAGGCCCTTCGGCACAACGAAGAAAAATACCGCTTGATGATTGAAACCATCCAGGACGGCTATTTCGAGGTCGATCTGAACGGCAAATACACTTTTGTCAATGATGTGATCTGCCGGCAGCTGCAATACTCCCGCGAAGAATTGATCGGATCGGACAACCGCAAGCATCAAAACGAAGCAAACGCCAAAAAAACTTACCAGGCGTTTTTGGACGCTTACTCGACGGGCAAGCCCGTCCCGGCGCTGGAATTGGAAGTGATCCGCAAAGACGGCTCGACGCAAATTGTGGAAGTGTCGATATCTCTCATCCGGGACGCCGAAGGACAACCCATCGGGTTTCGCGGCATCTCCCGGGATATTACGGAGCGCAAGCAGGCCGCGCAGGCCGTTCTGGAAAGCGAGGCTCTGCAGCGCCGCCTGATGGAAGCGCTTCCGATCGGCTTGATTGTCGTCGATCCCGAAACGCGCGTCATCGATCATGCCAACGCAACCGCCGCCGTCATGTTCGGCGCCACGGTGGATCAAATCGTCGGACACCGGTGCCATACTTTTCTGTGCCCGGCCCAGGAAGGCGCCTGTCCCGTCTGCGATCTCGGCAAAGACGTCGACAATTCCGAAAGATGGATGGTCTGCGCGGACGGTCGCCATCGTCCGGTTCTGAAAACCGTCAAGAAAATAAAAATTCACGGCTCGGAAAAGCTGCTGGAATGCTTTGTGGACATCACCGAGCGCAAGAAAATAGAAACGGCCCTGCAGGCCAGCGAAGATCGCTTCCGAAGCATGGTGGAATCTCTTCCCGACCCCTATTCAGAAATCAATCTGGAAGGGGCCATCACGTTTGTCAACGAGGCCTTTGTGCATGAAACGGGATACAGCCGCGACGAACTGATGGGGAAAAAATTCAACATGCTCCTGGACGAAAGCAATGCCCGGCTGGCCAAACGGAAATACGGCGAAATCTACAAAACGGGACGTGGCGTAAAAAATCTCGAATTGGCATGGATCTCCAAAAGCGGCCGCGTCGTGCTGGCTGAAGTGTCCGTCAGTCCCATCCGCCGGGCCGACGGAACCATGACCGGCTTCCAATCCGTTTACCGCGACATCACCGAGCGCCGGCAAATGGAAATCGCGCTTTCCCGGGCCAAGGAGGAGGCGGAAGTGGCCAGCAACGCGAAGTCCGAATTCCTGGCCAGCATGAGCCACGAAATCCGAACCCCCTTGAACGCCATCCTGGGAATGGCGGACCTCCTGACGGAGACGCCTCTGAACAAAGAACAGCAGAAATTCGTGCAGATTTTCCGGGAGGCCGGGGAAAACCTTCTGAACATTATCAACGACATTCTCGATATTTCCAAGGTGGAGGCCGGGCATATCCATCTGGAGCACATTCCGTTCGACCTTGGAAAGCTGGTGGAGCAGACCGGGGACATTATGTCCGTCCGGGCCCATAAAAAAGAGTTGGAGCTGGCCTGCCGGGTCGCGCCGGGAGTGCCGACCAAACTGATGGGCGATCCCACGCGCCTGCGCCAGGTGCTCATCAACTTCATCGGCAACGCCGTCAAGTTCACCGAATCGGGAGAAGTCATGCTGGACGTGAAATTGACCGGTCCGTCCGCCGTCCACACGGAACAAAATACCGTGGACCTGACATTTTCCGTGAAGGATACGGGCATCGGGATTCCAGCGGATAAAATCCACAACATCTTTGAGCGGTTTACGCAGGCCGATTCTTCCACCACTCGCAAATACGGCGGAACGGGGCTGGGCCTGACCATTTCCAAATCCATCGTAGATCTGATGGGCGGAACGATTTCAGTGGAAAGCAAAGAGGGAAGGGGGAGCATTTTTTCCTTTACCGCGCCTTTTGCGATGCAGACGGAGATGACGCCCGCGGAAGACGCCTGCGCGCCGGTCGATTTGACGGGGCGCCGCGCCCTCGTAATCGATGACAACGCCAACAATCGTCTGATTCTCCGGGAGATGCTGACGCAATGGGAAATCGTCGTCTCTTCCGCGAACAGCGGGCCGGCCGGCCTGACCGCGCTTCGGGAAGCGCAGGAAGCCGGCAAGCCGTATGATTTTGTCATCCTCGATTATCAGATGCCCGGAATGGACGGACTGATGACGGCGGTGGAAATCCGCAAGGAGCCGAAGTGGTCGTCGCTGGCCATCATCATGCTATCCTCCGGCTATCCGCAGGAGGACATCGCGGCGGCGAAAAAAGTGGGCATCGAGCGGTTTCTCTATAAACCCGTCAAGCGCAATGATATGCAGGAAGCCATCTGCGGAGAGCTGGGAAAGAAAGAGGCGGCGCAGCCACAAGCCGAAACAGCGCCTGCTGCTTCGGGTGCGCAAAAATCCTTGAACATTCTTCTCGTGGAAGACAACGAAGACAACCGGCTTCTGATTTCGACCTACCTGAAAAAAACGCCGCACCGGCTTCAGATGGCCGAAAACGGCGCCATCGCCGTCGAAGCCTTCAAGTCCGCGAAATATGACATTGTTTTAATGGATATGCAAATGCCCGTGATGGACGGCTATGCGGCCACCCGCGAGATCCGGAAATGGGAAAAATCCCAGGGAAAGACAGCCGTTCCCATTATTGCCTTAACCGCGTACGCGCTGAAAGAGGACGAAAAGAAAAGTCTCGACGCGGGATGCACCGGACATATGACCAAGCCGATCAAAAAGGTAAAGCTGCTGGAAGCGCTGGCGGAATATGCCGCCGCTGAAACGGGTGCCGCGAGCAAAGCGTCTTGACGGCTGAACGCAAAATAAAATCTGTTGGAACAAAAAAAAGGGGCGGGTGAACACCCGTCCCTTTTTCGTGTTCCTTCCGCTGGAAAGTTTACTTCGCTGCGGGAGCGGCCGGTGCCGCGGGGGCGGCTTCTTCAGCCTTCTTTTCGGCCTTCTTTGCTTTTTTTGCTTTTTTTGCTTTCTTTGCAGGCTTCTTCACATCAGCCTTCTTGTCGGCATCCGGAGTCGCCTTGTCGGCGGCTACCGCTTTGTCGGCGGGGGCGGCTGCGGGGGCGGCCTTGTCGGCGGCTACCGCGGTCATGCTCAATGCAAACACAAACGCAACAACTAAAAGTACCAAACGCTTCATCTGAAATTCCTCCTTGTAATCTTTTTAGTAAGCCCTTTTTCAGAGCCTCTTTGTTGCCCGCGATACAGCAACGAACATGCCATTTTAAGAAAAAAGGCGCGACGGCTATCGGGGCGAAATAATGGAAGGTTTTTTCCAGGCACCAAAATCCTTTTTCCTGGCGGAGGCGAAAAGGGGCATATCTCCCCACCAGGTGGAGAATAATGCATCACCGGCGGCCACGGCAAAAGGCGGAAACCCATCCTTCCGGAACAACGGTTTCCAGCGCCCGCCGCAAAAAGGCAGTTGAAAAATTCAGACAATCACCATAGAGAGGGAGAAAACCGTCGCGACGGTTCCCTGCGAATACTGAAGAAAAAGGATTGTATGATTTCAAAACGAGCATCCGGGTTCACGCCTTTTATCGTCATGGATATCATGGCCAAAGCCGAAGAGATGGAACGAAAAGGCGAACACATCATCCACATGGAAGTGGGCGAGCCGGATTTTCCGACGCCGAAAGCAGTCATCGACGCGGCTGTCGTTGCGCTCAAAAACAACAAAACCCGTTACACACACGCCCTGGGGCTTCTTGAACTGCGGCAGGCGATCTGCGATTTCTATCTGCGGGAGTACGGCGTATCCATTTCGCCCGACCAGGTCCTCATCTCCACCGGAACATCGCCGGTCCTGCTGTTTGCCATGCTCGCGCTGCTGGATCACGGCGATGAAGTCATTGTTTCCAACCCGCGCTACCCCTGCTATCAGAATTTCATTCTGGCGGCGGGCGGCAGGCTCAGGGAAATTCAAACCTATCCGGAAGAAGGATTTCAATACCGGCATCAGGACATCGCCAAAAAACTCTCCCGTCGGACGAAAGGCATCATGATCAATTCTCCGTGCAATCCGACCGGCATTGTCATGAGCAGGGAACAGCTGCAGGACATCGCCCGGTTTGACGCGCCGTATATTATTTCCGATGAAATTTACCACGGGCTCGTCTATCGGGACCGGGCGCACTCCATTCTGGAGTTTACCGACCGGGCTTTTGTCATCAACGGCTTTTCCAAGCTCTACGCGATGACCGGCTGGCGTCTGGGCTACCTGATCTTTCCCAAAAAATTCAGCGCGGTCATGCAGCGCATTCATCAGAATTTCATGATTTCGGCGGGCGGCTTCATTCAGTGGGCGGGAATCGCGGCGCTTGCAAAGACAAAGACGGCCGTCCGGACCATGATCCGGACCTACGACGAACGACGCCGCTACATGCTGGCGCGTCTGACGGATATGGGTTTTGTGATCCATGTTGAACCCACCGGCGCGTTTTACGTGTTTGCCGACGGGCGCAGATTTTTTACCGACTCTTATCAGGAGGCTTTCCGGATCACGGAAAAGGCAAAAGTCGGCGTGACGCCCGGCATCGATTTCGGCAGCGGGGGCGAGGGTTTTCTGCGCTTCTCCTACGCCACGTCTCTGGAAAATATCAGGAAAGGACTGGACCGTCTGGAGCGCTTTCTCAAAAAGAAAAAGTAGAACTGCGGATAGACAAATCCGTTCTTTTAGCGTATGAAATCGCAACGAATGCAACCATCATCCCCAAGGAGGATAGAAAAAGATATGACCTACAAGCACATTGACCTGAAAATCGAAAATTATGTGGCCACGGTTACCATGGCGCGTGTCGAAGCGCTCAATGCTCTGAATCTGGAATTTGCCTCGGAAATCGCCTCGGTCTTCCGTGAACTGGGCGCCAATGACGACGTTCGGGCGATCATCTTCTGCAGCAAGGCGCGCATTTTCTGCGCCGGGCTGGATTTAAAGGAAGCGGCCGCCGGCGCAAGCAACCAGGCCAAGGTTGTCCTGGACGTAATTCGAAAATCTCAGCCTTTGTTTGATTGCTGTAATTTTATTGAAGAATGTCCCAAACCGGTCATTGCCGCCGTTCACGGAAAATGCATCGGGGGCGGACTGGATATGATTTCCGCCTGCGACATCCGCCTGGCTACACAAGACGCGGTCTTCTGCCTCAAAGAAGCCGCGATCGGCCTGGTCGCGGACATGGGCGTGCTGCAGAGACTGCCGAAAATCGTCGGTCAGGGCTTTGCCCGCGAAATGGCTTACACCGCGGCCAACTACACGGCGCGGGACGTCGAGAAAAAAGGGTTATTGAACGGCATTTATCCGGATCAGGAAAGCCTGATGGCCGCCGCAAAGAAACTGGCCGCGCAGATTGCAGCCAACGCACCGCTGGGCATCCAATACACCAAAGAAGTCCTGAACTTCAGCCGTTATGTGAATGTTTACGAAGGCATGGCGCTGGCGGTCCAGAAAAATGCCATCCTGCTCATGTCGGACGACTTGAAAGAAGCGGTGATTTCCTTCCTGGAAAAACGCCCGGCCGACTTCAAGGGTAAATGATTGCTTGTCCATTCGGTCCCGCGGGGTCGATCTTTCAATGGACCGGCCCTGCAGGTCGCGCGCTTTCCCGTTGAAAAGACATTCTGCCGAACCGGTTCCATCGTTTTGGCAAAACGACCGCCGGGCACACTGAAAAATTTCCGTAAGGCATATCCGTTATGAAAGCCTACGAACAAATCGGACGCCGGCTCCAGCAGGCCCGTGAGGAAGCAGGAATGAGCCAGGAGGAATTGGCCAATGTCCTGGGTTATACGCAATCCTCCCTATCCAATTACGAACTGGGCAAAAGGCGCCTGTATTTCACGGATCTTCAGCGGATCGGTCAGATCCTGGGAAAACCCATTACGTATTTTCTGGATGACCCAAACGAAGAAACCGTGGAACTCTCCGATCCGGGAACGATCCTGCGGGGACCTTATCTGAAGGACATTCTCCACGCATCCCGTGATTTGAAACCCGCACAGCGCAAAGCTGTTCTGGACTACATCCTTTGGCAAAAAAGCAAGATGGGAGGCGACAAATGATTTCCCTGGAACCGTCAGAGAAGCAGATAGCCCTGCAAGAACATTTTCGACGCCTGGCCGTCAAACGCCTGCGGCCGCGATCCATCCTCATCGATGCCGCCAAACCGGCCGGTGTTGATCCGGATTATAGGGCTCTGATCGCCGAGGAAAACCTCAATGCCTTTCTGATTCCGGAAGAATACGGGGGAAAATCTCTGGACTGGATGAGTCTGGCCATTCTTTTTGAGGAGCTGGGCGCGGGATGCGCCGGTTTCGCCGCCGTCTATGCCCAGACCTTTCACAGTATCGCCGCCCTGCTCATCGGCGGTTCCGAAGAACAAAAAAAACGTTTTTTCCCGCTCCTGCTGCCGCCGGGAGGCCACATGGCCAGCTTCTGCGTCACGGAAGAAAAGAGCGGCTCCAACACCTCGTCCTTCTCTACAGTCTTCAGCCGAAAGGGAAGATCCTTCCTTCTGAACGGCGCTAAAGAGCCCATCATCAATGCAGGACAGAGCCGCTTTTATGTGGTGTGGGCCAATGAAGAAGGCGCGAGAAACCGCGCCGGAATCAGCGCGTTTCTGATCCCCGCCGGGACCGAAGGCCTCGATTTCGGACCCTACCACGACAAACCCGGTTTCCGCGCGGCGCCGACCGCCGCCGTCCACTTCAGAAACGTTCGAATTCCTGAAGGAAACATGATCGGCCCCGCAGGAAGCGGATACCTTCTTCTCATGCAGATTCTGGATTGGGGACGCGCTCTCGGCGCCGCCATTGCCGTTGGTCTTGCCCGCACGGCCATAGAAGAAGCCGTTCGTTTCGCCAAGCAGCGCGTCATTCTGAAAAGGCCTATCATCCGGAATCAGAGCATCGCCTTTATGCTGGCCGACCTCGTCACGGAATTGGAGGCGGCACGCGCCCTTGTCTGGCGGGCCTGCCGGCTCATTGATTTAGGAAAAGATCATACCGTTGCTTCCTCGATGGCGAAACTCTATGCCGGCGAACTGGCGGTGCGCGCCGCCACGGAAGGCCTGTTGATTCTCGGTCAGAGCGGCTTCAAACGACCCTCCCTGATGGACAAACTGCATCGGGACGCCCAGGCCTTCCGGATCGCCGAAGGAACCAGCCATGTCCAGAAACTCATTATTGCCGGACAGTTGTAGTTGCAAAGACAGTGGCGTAAATAATCCTTGATAAAATGACATCCTGTGGTATTTAGGGATCGCAAACCGTTGTGAAAAAATGGATGACGCCCCTGTGGCGATCTTTTTTTGCTCTCTATCATAACAATACGTCATAATTTATTATGACAGCATCATGGCGGCAAGGAAGCGGATGAAGTTCGTCCGGAACAAGGCTAAATGCCTGCCCTTTTTGATCCCGATCAAAGAGGGTTTGACCAGTGAAACCATTTCAGGAGGATCGTTATGAATCTGGTTGAATTGTTGGACAGTACGGCAAGAAAAAATCCGAACCGTGATTGTATCCGCTACATGGGAAAGGGTTACACCTATGCTTCCATTCTCAATGCGGCGGAGAAGGCGGCTGGATTATTTCAGCAATGGGGATTGAAAAAAGACGACAAAGTCGCCATCATGAGTCTCAATACGCCAAGTTTTGTCATCGCCTTCTATGGCGTTCTCAAGGCGGGCGGCGTTGTCGTCCCCGTCAACCACAAGCTGATGAGTCCGGAAGTTCAGTACATTCTGCAGCACAGTGAGGCGAAAATCTTTCTTTTCGACGGCGCCCTGGCCGCCGTGGCCTCAAAACTCACGGGAGGGTCGGTTCGCTGTCTTTCCCTGGACAGTCCCGCGGAAGGATTTGACCAATTCGATCCCCTTCTGGCCAATGCCCCTTCCTTTCATGCCGTCCCGATTTCCGAAAATGATTTTGCGGAAATTCTGTACACGTCGGGAACGACAGGAAAACCGAAGGGTTGCCTCCACACCCATCGCAGCGTCATCATGAGCGGCATCACCGGCGCGCTGACGATGAAATTCGACGAGGACGACCGGCTGCTGATGGCGATGCCCATCTGGCATTCCTCGCCGCTGAACAACTGGTTCATGGCGGCCCAGTATGTGGGTTGCACAACCGTGATGATCCGGGAATATCATCCCCTTCATTTTCTGCAGGCCATTCAGAACGAAAAGTGCACGATTTATTTCGGCGCTCCGATCTCCTATGTCATGCCCGTTCAGATGATCCCCAATTTCGACACGTTTGATCTTTCCTCCATGCGGGCCTGGATCTATGGCGGCGGCCCCATCGCCGCGGATACCGTCGGCATGCTGATGTCAAAGTACAAGTCCAGTCTCTTCTACCAGGTTTACGGCATGACGGAATCGGGACCGACCGGCACGACGCTTCTGCCGAAAGATCAGGTGCGCAAAGCCGGCTCCATCGGCCACGGCGGACTTCCCGGATGCGACGTGATGGTCATGAAATCGGACACGGAGGCTGCAAAGCCCGGTGAAACCGGCGAAATCTGGCTGAAGGCCGACAGCATGATGAAAGGGTATTTCAAAAATCCCGAGGCCACGGCGGAAGCGTTTAGCGGCCCCTGGTACAGAACCGGCGATGTGGCCCGTCTGGATGAGGACGGTTACCTCTTTATCGTTGACCGGACAAAAGACATGATCGTCACGGGCGGTGAAAACGTTTACTCCAAAGAAGTGGAAGACGCCATCGCCGGCCATCCGGACGTAATGGAATCCGCCGTGATCGCCGTGCCCCATCCGGAATGGGGAGAGACCGTTGCCGCCATCATCGTTCCGGCCAAGGGGAAAACCCTTACGGCCGAATCTCTCTCGGCGTTTCTGGCCGACAAACTGGCCAAATTCAAGATTCCCCGTACGTTCCGTTTTGTGGAGTCGCTGCCGCATACCCCTTCGGGGAAAATCATGAAATACAAGCTCAGGGAAGAGCATCAATAAAAATCACGAATAGAAAGGAACCACCGATTATGTTTGATTATCTTTTGTCCAAAGAACAGCTCAAAATCCGCGACGAGGCGAGGGAATTCGTCAAATCGATCCCCCGTCAGACGATTCTCGACATGGACGCGGATAACATCAAGTTTCCCAAGGAATTCTTGAGCGAAGCCGGAAAAAGGAATCTGCTGGGATGCCGTTATCCGAAAAAATGGGGCGGCCGGGAGATGGACTGGGTCACCACCTGCATGCTCATGGAGGAAATCGGAACTCTCGGCTACGAAATGGCCTGCGTCTTCGGCGTGGGGGCGGAGCTGGTCTGCGATGCGATTATCCTTCACGGCACGGATGAACAGAAGGAGAAATATGTCAAACCGCTCCTGAGGGGCGATCTTTTTGCCGCGGAGTGCCTGACGGAACCCCGGGGCGGCTCCGACTTTTTCGGAGCAACCACCAAAGCCGAAGACATGGGAGATTACTTCCTCATCAACGGGCAGAAGCGCTTTATCGTCGGCGGCGAGGGAGCGGATTTCTTTCTGCTTTACGCCAAGACGGACTTCGACCCCAAAACCAAGCCGCAAAAATCGATTACCGCGTTTATCGTGGACCGCGGTCCGGGCGTGGAAACGAAATACCTTTACGGCCTGATGGGCTGCCGGGGCGGAGGAACGGCGCGTCTGGTCTTCAAGGACGCCAAAGTGCCGAAAGCCAATGTCGTCGGCAAGGTCAACGGCGCCTATGACGTCTTCAACACCATGATGATTCCGGAGCGGCTCGGCACGGCGGCCATGACCATCGGCGCGGCGCGCCCCGCCCTGGAAGTGGCCACAAACTACACCACCCGGAGAAAAGCCTTCGGCCAGGTCATCGCCCAGTTCGAGGGCGTCAGTTTTCAGGTGGCCGAGGCGATCATGCTTTTGGATGCCGCCCGTTCGATGGCCTACGTAACGGCGCGCGCGGTGGACGGCGGCGTCAACATGAACCGCATCCGGCGCATGGTGTCGGAATCCAAGAAATTCATCACCGAGTCCTGCCAGAAGGTCGTTCACAATTCCATGCAGGTCTGCGGCGGAATCGGCTACACGAACATTCTGCCCATCGAACGCATCCACCGTGACGTGCGGCTGGCCTCCATCTGGACCGGAACGAGCGAGGTCATGTCCATGATCACCGCCCATGAATGGTACAGGGAATATCTGATGGCAAAAGCGGCGGGCCTGACCCGTGACTGTGAACTCGATGCCGCGGAAGCCGAAGCCGCGGATGAAATCATATACGAATAACGACAACGGGGGAATCAGGGTGAAACGCGATGCGTGTCGCCCTGATTCCCCTTCAGGGTCGCTTGCACAGGCTGGGAGTCGGCTTCAGCAGCAAAAATTTCGATTGGAGAGCCGTGCGTTTTTCATGAACAAATGATGTCCATGTTTCCGTTTCCCGCTACTCCAGGAATCCCC
>Ga0208196_1001266_pt1 | contig 27979 bp, 28 predicted proteins | sample AD_JPNNA7_MetaG_FD_184443 | JGI IMG/M metagenome (GOLD analysis project Ga0208196, IMG submission 184443) | Active sludge microbial communities of municipal wastewater-treating anaerobic digesters from Japan - AD_JPNNA7_MetaG (SPAdes) (version 2) | ecosystem: Engineered > Bioreactor > Anaerobic...
TAGCCTCCGTCTTTCATGACGGCCCTCCTCTGGCGGCTTGAGCTGGCGGGGGTGATCTGAGAGTCCCTGGGCGGTTTGGGGGCAGGCTCGAACTCCGCGTGGCGCTGCGGTGCGGGTCTCCGGGGTTGCTGGTGGGTGGTCAGGGACGGGTCCCCCGGGGTCAGGTCCGGAGGGGGATGGCCATCACGTTGTCGAAGGTGGTGAGGGCGTCGGTGACCCAGGGCCAGGTTTGCGGTAGCCGCAGGTGACGGCGTCGGGCTCCTCGGGTGAGGCGGGCTGGGATGTGCAGGAACCGGTAGCGCAGCGCTTTCGGTTCGCAGGCCTTCAAGTTCTCGGGTAGGGCGAGTAGCCGTAGCCAGGCCAGCAGGTCGGCGGCGATCGTGACGATGGTGAGCCAGGCGTCGTTGATGGCGTACTCGCGGGACGGGAACCGCCTGAGTCCGCTGTCTTTGGCGACTCGGATGCGGTCTTCGACGCGGGCGTGGGCGCGGTGTCGGGCTTCCAGGAACCCGACCTGCCCGATGGTGGTGTTGGTGACGAATGCTTGGTAACGCCACCCATCACGTTCCTCGAAAAGGCTGAGCTGGGCGCCGGGGTGGGGGTGTTCACGGCGGACGATGACCCGCATCCCGGCAGGCCAGGCCTCCCGCAGGGTGCCGGGCAGTAGGCCGGTGATTTCCACGACGTCAGCGTGTTCGCGGACATCGCCGTCGGCGTCGAGCGCTGGCGTCCACGCCTTCTTCGGCACCAACGTGATCGCGTCCCGGACGGTCTCGGTGATCGCGAACCCCACGCTGTACTCCACCGACCGGCCCCGGCCACCATGCTCACGGGCGGTGTTCAAACTCGTGAGCCAGTCCAGCAGGCCGTGCGATGCGCCGGCCCCGTCAGCGCGGACCAGGAGTCTCTTGCGATGGGTGGCGGGGACCTGCGCGATCGCTGCGGTCAGCACCTGAATGTGGTCGCTGGTGGTGTTCGAGCCGGCATTACCGGGCCGCAGCGACCCCGCCAGGAACTCGCCGCTGTTATCGCACCAGACACCGATCGGGTGGTACCCGAACGTCTTCTTGAACGTCCGGGTGGCCTGCTCCTTCTCGCTGTGCGCGACCACGATCGTGGCGTCCACATCGAGCACGACCACATCGGCTGGCAGGGTCGTCCCGGCCACCTTCGAGGCTGGCAGACCACCAGGGACCAGGCCCCATACCCGGGCCCGGGTGCCCGCCCGCGCCGACTCGATCCGCTTCAACGCCTTCGGGCCGACCTCGTCCAAAGCCCGCCACACCGTCGGCGCCGACGCCACCGCCCCGAGCACGTCCTGCTGGTGACGCAGGGTGTCGATATCGGCGATCGCTTCCCCACCAGCGGTGATCATCGTGGCCACATCGACCAGGACCCGACCGCGGTCGTGGCGCGGGGTGAAACCCCGACGGCGCAAAGCCCGGGACAGTCGATCAGTCAACCCGACCCGATCGGCCAGCAACCGCACCGCCACACTCCCGGCGTGGGCCACCACGCCGGTCCCGTCCCCAGACACAGACAACCCCGCCGACCACGCTGTACTCTTCACCTACCAGGTGCCTTCCCGCTTGAGAACTTGAACTCTCGCAAGTACAAGTATCTCGTTGCAGGACAGGCACTTTGGTGCATTCCGGGAGCGTGTCAACCCCTCAACCATGAACAGCCGAGGCTAGGAGCCTCTGAAAGAAATTACAAGGGTTCTATGAAGGATGTTTCACGGCGTCACTGGACAGTGACCTCATCCATGCGCAAAGATGACAGCGGTTCCACCGTCCGGTGGCGCACATCACCCTTTACAACGGATCGTCCGGCACGTTCCTGCCGGTGAAGGAGTCGTACAACCATGGCAACTGTCCGCTTCAAGGACGCCACCCGGCACTACCCGGGCAACCCCAAGCCGACGATCGACAAGCTGAACATCGACATCGCAGACGGGGAGTTCCTCGTCTTCGTCGGCCCCTCGGGATGTGGCAAGTCCACCTCCCTGCGCATGCTCGCCGGCCTCGAAGAGGTCAACGGCGGCCAGATCTTCATCGGTGACCGCGACGTCACCAACCTGTCCCCCAAGGACCGCGACGTCGCCATGGTCTTCCAGAACTACGCGCTCTACCCGCACATGTCGGTCGCCGACAACATGGGCTTCGCCCTGAAGATCGCCGGCGTCTCCAAGGACGAGATCGCCAAGCGCGTCCTCGAGGCCGCCAAGATCCTCGACCTGGAGCCCTACCTTGAGCGCAAGCCGAAGGCCCTCTCCGGTGGTCAGCGTCAGCGTGTTGCCATGGGCCGCGCCATCGTCCGCTCCCCCCAGGTCTTCCTCATGGACGAGCCGCTGTCCAACCTCGACGCCAAGCTCCGTGTGCAGACCCGCACCCAGATCGCGTCGCTGCAGCGCCGCCTCGGCGTCACCACGGTCTACGTCACCCACGACCAGACCGAGGCCATGACCATGGGTGACCGCGTTGCGGTCCTCAAGGACGGCTACCTCCAGCAGTGCGACGCCCCGCGCTACATGTACGACCACCCGGCCAACGTCTTCGTCGCCGGCTTCATCGGCTCGCCCGCGATGAACCTGCTCGATGTCCCGGTCGTCGACGGTGGGGTCAAGCTCGGCGCCGCCACGGTCGCCATCCCGCGCGAGACCCTGGCCAAGGCCAGCGGCAGCCGGGTCACCCTGGGTGTCCGCCCCGAAGACCTCGATCTGTCGAGCGACGGGGTGGGCCTGCAGGTCACGGTCGACGTCGTCGAAGAGCTCGGCGCCGACGCCTACGTCTATGGCACCCCCGAGGGTGTGCAGCAGATCGGCACCGACGGTGACGAGGTCGGCAACAAGCCGTTCCTCGCCCGCGTCGACGGTCGTCGTCCTCCCAAGCGTGGCGACACGGTCTACCTGGTCCCGAAGCCGGGCCACATCCACCTGTTCGACTCAGCCAGCGGGGTTCGCCTCAACGACTGAGCGCCGCCGCCGGTCCCCGCCTGCGCGGACCGGCATACGCCAATGATGGTATGCCGCGGCCGGCGCCTTCGATCCGAAGGTGCCGGCCGCGTGCTGTCCCGTCAACGGACCACCGACCTGCTTCGTCCGGCAGCACTCATCTGGAAGCGAATCGCTCACTGTGGCACTGGAAATCACCTCTGCCCGTCCCGACCCGGCGCTGTTCGACCTGCCGTGGTCGACGCCTCTGGAGGACTGGCCGGAAAGCCACCTCGCCGCCCTCCCCCGCGGTATCTCGCGGCACATCGTCCGCTTCGTCAAACTGTCCGGCGGAGTCCTGGCCGTCAAGGAGATCAAGGCTGACATCGCCGCCCGGGAGTTCGGCATGTTGCGCTCCCTCGTGCGGATGGACCTGCCGTGCGTCACTCCGGTCGGCGTCGTCACTGGGCGGATCGGCACCGATGGCGAGCCGTTGGACGCGTGCCTCATCACTCGGCACCTGCAGTTCTCGCTGCCCTATCGCGCGCTCTATTCGCAGGCACTGCGACCCGACACGGCCGCCCGCCTCGTCGACGCCCTGGCCGTCCTGCTCGTCAAACTGCACCTCGACGGGTTCTGGTGGGGCGACGTCTCGCTCTCCAACACCTTGTTCCGCCGCGATGCCGGCGCGTTCGCGGCATACCTCGTGGACGCCGAGACCGGCGAGATGCACGCGCGGCTGTCGGACGGTCAGCGGGCCCACGACCTGGAGATCGCGCGGGTCAACATCGCCGGTGAGCTGATGGACCTGCAGGCCGGCGGCTTCCTCGAGGACCACACCGACCCGGTCGAGACGGCGACCGAGATCGTCCGTCGTTACGAGTCGCTGTGGTCCGAGCTCACCGGGGTCGAGCGGTTCGAGACCGGCGACCGTTGGCGCGTCGACGAGCGGATCCGGCGGCTCAACGCGCTCGGCTTCGACGTGGGTGAGCTCGCGATGTCGACCGACATCGGCGGCACGACGATCCAGATCCAGCCGAAGGTCGTCGACGCCGGCCACCACAGCCGTCGGCTGCTGCGTCTCACCGGCCTGGACGTCGAAGAGAACCAGGCTCGACGGCTGCTCAACGACCTCGACTCGTTCCGGGCGGCCACCGACCGCCTGGGTGACGACGAGTCCGTGGTCGCCCACGACTGGTTGGTCAACGTCTACGAGCCAACCGTGCGGGCGGTGCCGCGCGAGTTGCGCGGCAAGTTGGAGGCCGCGGAGGTGTTCCACGAGGTGTTGGAGCACCGGTGGTATTTGTCCGAGCGCGCCGGGCGCGACCTCCCCCTTGCCGACACGATCCAGGACTACGTGCGGACCGTGCTGCCGACCAAGCCCGACGAAAGTGCCGTGCTGGGCATCGACACCCGCGCCATGCCGGTCCTCGGCGGCGACCTCGATCTCGACGGCGATTCCGACCTCGATATAGCCGACGATGACACGAACGGCGACGTTGGCGATGAGCCCCGCGATGACCCCCGCGGGGCGAAGACCTCCCCTCGCTAGACTCAAGGGACAACCCACCCATCCGTTTCAGTTCAGGGGACACCCATGAGTTCCGACCAGCCCGGCCCCTACCCGCCCCAGCAGGGGCAGCCCGGCTATCCGCCGCAGACAGGGCAGCCCGGCTACCCGGCCCCGCAAGCCCCGCCGATGCAGGGTGCCCCGATGCCGGGTGCGCCCGCGGCATACCCCATCTATCCGAGCGCACCGCCCGCGCAACAGTGGGTCCAGACCGGACCGCCGCTGGCGAGCTGGGGCGACCGAGTCCTGGCCACCCTCATCGACATGCTCTATCAGCTGCCAGCCATGGTGCTCTACATGGTCGGCATCTTCGTCGCCGTGATCAACGCGCCGACGACCTCCACGCGCGGCGTCGTGGTGAACCGCGGCAATCCCGGGCTCATGTGGCTCGGCCTCGGCCTGCTGGCGATCGGCGCACTGGGGATGATGGCGATCTCGCTCTACAACGTGCTGGCCCTTCAGGGGAAGACCGGGCAGACGTGGGGCAAGAAGCGGATCGGCATCAAGGTCATCCACCAGGAGACCGGCGTGATCCTGTCGGTCGGGCAGACCTTCCTGCGCCAGTTGTGCCACTACCTCGACAGCGCGGTCTACATCGGCTACCTCTGGCCGTTGTGGGACCCGATGCGTCAGACCTTCGCCGACAAGTTGATGAAGACCGTCGTCATCAAGATCAAGTGACGCGCTAACTGGCAACGCTGGTTCCGAGTGCTTGACCGAGTGCTTGACCGAGTGCGTTTGATGGGGTGATCACCCCGCCAATCGCACTCCGTCGAGCACTCAGTCGCAGTCAGTCGGCAAGGCGGCCGCTCAGCCGGTCACCACGCTCAGCGAGGGCGGTCCTTGTAGCGAACCCGTGCCGGTGCCGGTTCGATGAGGATCTGGCCGAACAGCAGCGCGACGAAGAGCGCGAAGGTCGCCACGTGAACGGCCGTGCACCACAGGCAGATCGCGTGGATCTTGAACAACTCGGCCCACACGAGGTAGAGCACCATCGCCAAGCCGACACCGACGCCAGCCAGGCGCAGCCGATCCCAGCGGACGCCGGGGCGCCGGAACATCGACGGCCGACACAGCCAGGCCATCCCGGCGAAGAACGCCAGGCCGAGCGGTGCCACCGGGATGCCGAACAGCTTCGACCACTCGCTCTCGGTGACCTTGGCGCAGTTGATCGTCTCGCCCTCGGGGCAGGCCAGCGTCACCCCGGTGGTGAACGCCTCGATGGTGAGGTAGATCGACACCAGGAAGCCGATCGCACAGATCGCCAGCGCCACCTTGGGCAGCCAGTCGGGCACGATCCGGTCGCGGGACCGGCTGGGCCGAGCGGCCGACCCGGCCGACTTGGTCGGCTTGGCCGACCCGCTCGACTGGTTTGACCCGCCGGCCGACCCCCCGGACCTGGACGACGACGTGCTCACTGGAGTTTCGCTGCCGCCGCAACCACACCCGGCGCCGTGCAGACGGCCGTCGGCTGCTGGTTGGTCGACTTGCAGATCTGGGCGGTGAGCACGTTGGCCGCGCCGTTGACTCCCTTGGCGATGTCGGTCGTCGGGTCAGCCAGCGCGGTAGCGATCTCGGCCTGGGTCTTGTTGAGGATCACCGCGCTGTTGTACGACGCACCGGCCTGGATCGAGGTCCCGCCCAGGTTGATCCACGGGATCGCGCCGCTGCTCTGGACATACGGCGGGGCGTTGAACTTCTGGAACAGCGCCAGGTCCTCGCCCTCGAGGGTGTCGAGCTTGCCCCACTGGCCGTTGGTCTGCTTGTTCGTCGAGGTCTCATAGCCGGTGAACGAGACGTACTGGCTGGAGTACGTCGCCCCGTGGAACGAGACCGTCGCGGTGTTGGGGTTCACTTCGGGGGCAGGCGCCGAGAACGACGCGCTGAGGTTGTTCCACGTGCCGAATCGCGACAAGGCGACGACGAGCGGCCACCGCTCGGTCGCGCAGTAGGGGCAGTACTCGGCACCGACGTAGAGGACGCGGGGCTTGCCGTCCTTGGTCAGGGCGGGAGCGTCGATCGTCTTGGGCGGGTTGTCGCTGGCCCCAGCGCCGACGGTGTCCAGCGACGCGGCCGGCACACTCGTCACCTTGGCGAAGGTCGCCTGATCCAAGGCGGTCGACGACTGCCCGGTGACGTCCGTCCCTCCCTGCAAGGCGGCGATGACCAAGGCGATGACCACGATGGCAACCACACCGACGGTCGCGCCGGCGATCATCAGCTTGCTGCGACGCTCGGCCTTGGCCTGCTGCGCACGCAACTCCACGAGACGGGCGTTCTGAGCCCGGGCGCTCTTCCCCACGGCATACTCCTTGCTGTCCTGGCACCGCGACGAGCGGTGGCCACATGCTAACCAGCGGACCTAGGTGTCGGGCACCAAGCCGTCGTGCACCTGTCCTTTCGGACAGTCGGGCTGGCCCTATCGGACGCGGCGGGCCGCGACGTTGGCGCGCTGCCGGGCGATCTCATAGAGCGTGACACTCGCGGCGATGCCGGCGTTGAGTGACTCGACCGGGCCGGCCATGGGAATCGACACGACCCGATCACACGTCTCCCGCACGAGGCGGGACAGGCCCTTGCCCTCGGATCCGACGACGATGACGACCGGGTCGTCGCCGAGATCGATCTCGGGGAGCGTGACGTCGCCGTCCATGTCGAGACCGACGACGACAAAACCTGCCTTCTGGAAACGTTCCAGGGCGCGGGTGAGGTTCCCTGCGAGCGCGACCGGAACCCGCGCGGCTGCTCCGGCCGAGGTCTTCCACGCGCTCGCGGTCATGCCGACCGACCGGCGCTCGGGCACGACGACCCCGTGACCGCCGAACGCTGCGACTGAGCGCAGGATGGCGCCGAGGTTGCGCGGGTCGGTGATGCCGTCGAGGGCCACGACCAGGGGCACGCCGGGGGTCTGCGGGTCGATGAGATCGTCGGGGTCGGCATACGTGTAGGGCGGCACCTGCAGCGCGAGGCCCTGGTGGACGGCGCCGTCGGTGATCCGGTCGAGTTCCGCGCGGGGACATTCCAGCATGGGTATGCCGCGTCGCGTCGCCAGGGTGAGCGCCTCACGGACTCGGTCGTCGGTGTCGATGCGGCTGGCGATGTAGAGGGTCGCGGCCGGGATGTCGGCACGCAGGGCCTCGACGACCGAGTTGCGCCCGGCGACGATCTCGGAGCTCGGCTTGCCGCGGCGACCGCTGTTGGTGGGCCGACTGTTGCCCGGACGTCCCGAACCCGCAGATCGGCCGCCTGAGGAGCCAGGCCGCCCACCCGAGGAGGGCCGACCACCGGAGGCGGGGCGGGCGGCATACCTGCCGCCGGAACCGGAGCCCCCGGAGCCCCCGGAACTGGAGCCCCCGAAACCGGCACCCTGCCCCGAGTCGGCCGGGCGTTGGCTGCGCTTGTGGGCGATGTGCTTCTCGCGGTCGGCGGCCTTGGGGGTCGGGCCCTTACCTTCAAGGCCGCGACGGCGTTGGCCTCCCGAGCCCACGGTGGGCCCCTTGCCGCTCTTGCGGACCGCCCCGCGGCGCTGGGAGTTGCCGGCCATGTCAGTCCTTCGGTTGGGGAACGGACGGGGCGCCGGGCGCCGCGTCGGGGTGCCGGGCCAGCGACCATCGCGGGCCGGACGGGGTGTCTTCGATGGCGATCCCTGCGGTGGTGAGCTGATCGCGAATAGCATCAGCGGCGGCGAAATCCCTTGCCGCCCGGGCTGATTGACGGGCAGCGAGCTGCGCCTGGACGAGTGCGTCGAGCGCGCTCGTCGCATCGCCCTGGCCGGACGTCGTCGCCCCCGCCCAATGCGGGTCGAGCGGGTTGACGCCGAGCACGTCGGTCATGGCGACGACCGCCGCAGCAAACTCGGCAGCCCCATCGAGGTCACCGTCGTCCAGAGCGGTGTTGGCCGCCCGGACCGTGTCGTGGACGACCGCGAGGGCGCCTGAGACATTGAGATCGTCGTCCATCGCCTCGCGGAACGCGGGCGGCAGCACCCCGACGCGATCGGCGAGCGGGCGCACCTGGTCGACCCGCTCGAGCAAACCCTCGATCCGATCGACCGCGGCACCGGCCTCGGCCAACGACCCCTCGTGATACTCGATCATCGAGCGGTAGTGCGCCGCCGTGAGGTAGTAGCGGACCGCGAGGGGGCGGGCCACCTGAGTGACGACCTGGACCTCCAAGGCGTTGCCGAGCGACTTGCCCATCTTCTGGTTGCGCACCGTCACCCAGGCGTTGTGCAACCAGAAGTTGGCGAACGGCAGTCCGGCCGCGCGCGATTGGGCCTGCTCGTTCTCATGGTGGGGGAAGCGCAGGTCGATGCCGCCGCCGTGGATGTCGAACGCATCGCCGAGGTAGCGCCGGGCCATCGCCGAGCACTCCAGGTGCCAGCCCGGTCGGCCGGCGCCGAAGTGGGTCGGCCATTGGGCGCTGTCCGGCTCGCCGGACTTGTGACCCTTCCAGAGGGCGAAGTCGCGGGGATCGTGCTTGCCGCGCGGGTCGGCGTCCTCGGCCGGGGCCATGTCATCCAGCGCTTGCCCGGTCAGCGAGCCGTATTCCGGCCAGGATTTGACGTCGAAGTAGACGTCGCCGCTGCCGTCGGCGGCGGCATACGCATGGCCCTTCTCGACCAGCGTGTCCATGAGCTCGACCATCTCCAGGATGTGCCCGGTCGCGCGCGGCTCGTAGGTCGCCGGGAGGACGCCGAGCAGGTCGAGCGCTTCGCTGGTGGCGCGCTCGTTGCGGTAAGACCACGCCCACCACTCCTGGCCCGCCTCGGTCGCCTTGGCGAGGATCTTGTCATCGATGTCGGTGACGTTGCGCACGAGCGTGACATCCAGACCGTGCCCGATGGTGAGCCAGCGGCGCAGCACGTCGAACGCCACCGCGAAGCGCACGTGGCCGATGTGGGGGGCGCCCTGGGTCGTGAGCCCACAGATGTAGATCCCGACCTTGCCGTCCTCCAAGGGGCGGAACTCGCGCATGGCGCGGGTGGCGGTGTCGAACAGGTGCAGGCTCACCCGGGCAAGTTTAGGGGGTATGCCGTTCGCCCCCTCCCGAACGCGACGCGCACCGCTGCCGGTGCATCGGGGAGCGGACGGGGAGGCTCGGAGATGGAGGAGCGGACATGGAGGCGGGGCGGGTCACCGTGCCCCTCAACCCGGTGACCCGCCCCGCCGTCTGACGAGGTCGACGCCGATGCGTCAGTGACCTCGAGCCAACCACTCCCCCAGGTGCGGTTGTTCAGCCCCGATCGTCGTCGCGTCGCCGTGCCCGGTGAGCACGACGGTGTCGGCCGGCAGTGACAACAGCCGCTGCTCGATCGACTCGACGATGGTCGGGAAATCACTGAACGAGCGGCCGGTCGCGCCCGGGCCGCCGTTGAAGAGGGTGTCGCCGGAGAAGAGGACACCGAGCGCCGGCACCGAGAAGCAGCAGGCCCCCGGCGCATGACCCGGCGTGTGCAACACCTGGACCTCGACGTCGCCGACCTGCAGCACGTCGCCGTCGGCCAAGTCGTGGTCGGGCGCGCTCGCGTGGACGCGGTCCCACAGCACGCGGTCGGCAGGATGCAGGTATGCCGTGGCGCCGGTCGCGCCACACACCTCCAGGGCCGCCGTGACGTGGTCATCGTGGGCGTGGGTGCACAAGACCGCAAGCAGACGCCGATCACCAATCGCCGCGAGGATCGGGCCGGCGTCGTGCGGGGCGTCGATGACGACGCACTGAGTGTCGTCACCAAGGATCCACACGTTGTTGTCGACATCCCACGTCCCGCCGTCGAGGCTGAAGGTCCCCGACGTCACGAGGTGCTCGACCCGCACGCCGGCCGCCGAACGGGGCAGGGCGGCGACGACGTCGGCGAGGGTGGGCGGCATACCGGTCATGCGGAGGGGCCCCCCGCGATCTCGACGACCGAGCGGAGGACCTCGCCGTGGTGCATCTTCTCGAAGGCGGCCTCGACGTCGCCCAGACCGATCCGCTCGGAGACGAAGTCCTCCAAGGGGAAGCGACCCTGACGGTAGAGCTCGACGAGCATGGGGAAGTCCCGAGAGGGCAGGCAGTCGCCGTACCAACTGGACTTGAGGGCGCCGCCGCGACCGAAGATCTCGATCATCGGCAGGGTGACCTGCTTGTCGGGCGTGGGCACCCCGACGAGGACGACGGTGCCGGCCAGGTCGCGGGCGTAGAACGCCTGCTCATAGGTCTCGGGGCGTCCGACCGCCTCGACGACCACATCGGCCCCGTGCCCCCCGGTGAGCTCCCGAATCGCCTCGACCGCGTCGCGCTCGCGCGAGTTGATCGTGTGGGTCGCCCCGAAATGGCGGGCTCCCTCAAGTTTTCGCTCGTCGACGTCGACGGCGATGATCGTCGTCGCGCCGACGAGCTTGGCTCCGGCGATGGCGGCGTTTCCGACACCTCCGCAGCCGATCACCGCAACGGAGTCCCCCCGATGGACTCCGCCGGTGTTGACGGCGGCACCGAAGCCCGCCATCACTCCGCAGCCGAGCAGCCCCACCGCGCCCGCATCGGCCTCGGAAACCTTGGTGCACTGACCCGCCGCGACCAGCGTCTTCTCGATGAAGGCCCCGATCCCCAGCGCCGGCGAGAGCACGGTTCCGTCGGTCAGGGTCATCTTCTGCGTGGCGTTGTGGGTGGCGAAGCAGTACCACGGCTTGCCCTTGAGGCAGGCCCGGCAATTGCCGCACACCGCACGCCAGTTGAGGATGACGAAGTCACCTGGGGCCACGTCCGTGACGCCTGGGCCGACGGCTTCGACCACTCCGGCGGCCTCGTGGCCCAGCAGGAACGGGAACTCGTCGTTGATGCCACCCTCGCGGTAGTGCAGGTCGGTGTGGCAGACGCCGCAGGCCTGGACGACAACGACCGCCTCACCCGGGCCCGGATCAGGCACGACCACGTCGACCAACTCGACGGGCGCGCCCTTCGAACGGGCGATGACTCCCTTGACGGTCTGCGGCATACCGAATCCTCCAGGGCAGCACGAAGTGGACGTGACGTGTCCCTAGGAGAGTGGGCGCGGTGTGGGACGCGCAAGACCAAGGCCCTCGAAACCGGCGTTTGCGCTGGTGGGAGGCGGTCCGCGGAGTTTCCTTAGAGGCAACCGGGCCCTATCGTTGAGCCATGCCTTACCCCTTGTTCGACGAGTTGATCCACGAGCGGACCCGCCTGCAACTGTGCGGGCTGCTCGCGGCGGTCGTCGAGGCCGAGTTCGCCACCCTGCGCGACAGCCTCGGGGCGAGCGACTCCGCGCTGTCCAAGCACCTCAAGGCGCTGGAAGAGGCCGGCTATCTCACGACCCGTCGGCAGCGCGAGGGCGCCCGATCGTTCACCCTTGTCGCGATGAGCGACGACGGGCGGCATGCGTTCTGCGGGCACGTGGCGGCGATCCAGCAACTGGCCGGGGTGGCGTCGATGCGCGGCAAGGGCGCCGCCGGGGCGGCCCGGGTGCCCCGCAAGCACCTGACGATGACGCGCCGACCAGCCGGCTGACCCGCAGCCTAGAACTCCCGCGTGACCCACCTCACGTGCGTATGTGGCGGAGCGGCATACTCTGCGTATATTGGACGAACTAGTTAGTTATCTTCTCTCCTCCTCCCCCGGACGGCAGCCATGGACTTCACGCTCACCGACGAGCAGCGGATGCTCGTCAAGACGATCCGTCGTTTCGTCTACGACGAGCTGATCCCGCTCGAGGACGACATCGAGGCGACCGGCGCCCTCGACCCCGCCGCGGCCCGGTCGATCTTCGAGAAGTCCCGTGATCTCGGCTTCTACGCGATGAACATTCCTGAGGAGTTCGGCGGCGGCGGGCTGTCAGCCCTTGAGACCATGCTCGTCGAAGAGCAGTTCGGCCATTGCAAGGACATCCTCATCCGGCGGGCCTTCGGCAACGTCTACGAGGTGCTCCTCGAAGGCGACGCCGCGCAGCGTGAGCGTTGGCTGCTTCCCACCGTGAGCGGCGAGCGCACCTGTTCGATCGCCATCACCGAGCCGGGGGCGGGCTCCGACGCCGCCTCCATCACAACCCGCGCCGAACGCACGGCGACCGGCTGGACCCTCAACGGCGGCAAGTACTTCGTCAGCGACGGCCTCTACTCCGACTTCTTCATCGTCTCGGCGGTCACGGACGCCGCCGCCCGCCCGCGCCACATCTCGCTCTTCCTCGTCGACAAGAACCTGCCCGGCGTCCGGGTTGGTCAGGACCAGAAGATGATGGGCCTGGCCGGGTCCTCCCACATCGAGTTGTTCTTCGACGACGTCCACCTCGGGCCCGAGACCCTCATCGGCGGCGAGGGCAACGGCCTGCGCCTGGCCCTCACCGCACTGGGTCGCGTCCGGCTGGCCCAGGTCGGTGCGCGGGCGGTCGGCAAGGCGTCGCGGCTGCTCGGTTACATGGCTGACTACGCCGGCCAACGTGAGCAGTTCGGGTCGCCGATCGGGAGTTTCCAGATGGTCCAGGCGATGCTCGCCGACAGCGCCATCGAGATCAACCGGTCGCGGTTGCTGCTGCACCGCGCGGCTGCCGCACTCGACGCGGGCGAGGACTACCGCTCGTGGATCTCCATGGTCAAGGTCGACGCGGCCGAGATGCTCGGCCGGGTCGCCGACCGAGCTGTGCAGGTCTTCGGCGGCACGGGCTACACCCACGGCTTCCCCGTCGAGCGGATGTACCGCGACGCCCGCATCTTCCGCATCTTCGACGGCACCTCCGAGATTCACCGCACGGTCGTCGCCGCCGGCGTGCTCAAGGGCGGCGCGAAGACCTGGGATATCGGGGCATAGGGAAAGGCCAGTTGGTATGCCGCGCAACAAGTTCCGCACGGTCGCCGAGGCCGTGGCACTCGTCTCCGACGGCGCGACCGTCGGGCTCGTCGGGGGCGGCAGCGGTCTGCAAGAGGCCGGTGCCCTGTTCGCCGAGGTCGAGCGTCGGTTCCTCGAGACGGGTCACCCCGCCGGGCTGACCCTCGTGCACGCCCTCGGCATCGGCGACAAGGCTGAGCGCGGCCTCAACCGGTTCGCCCATCGCGGCCTGGTCTCAGCGGTTATCGGGGGCCACTGGGTGTGGTCGCCGAGGATGCAGGCCCTGGCCGCCGACAACGAGATCGAGGCCTACGTCCTGCCCGGTGGTGTCGTCGGCCAGCTCTATCGCGAGATCGGCGCCGGGCGGCCAGGCCTGTTCACCCACGTCGGGCTGGGCACCTTCGTCGACCCCCGGCATGGCGGTGGCCGGATGAACGCCGCGGCTACGCGCACGCTCGCCGACGTCCTGGAGATCGACGGCCGCGAGGTCATGCGCTACCGCCCGTTCCCCGTCGACATCGCTCTCCTGCGCGGGTCGTATGCCGATGCCGACGGCAACATCTCCTTCGCCCAGGAGTGCGCCAACCTCGACATGTTCGACCTCGCCCTGGCTGCCCACAACAGCGGCGGCAAGGTCATCGTCCAGGTCCGCACCGCGGTCGACCGCGGCACCATCCCAGCCCGCGACGTCCACATCCCCGGCGCCTGGGTGGATGCGGTCGTTGTCGATCCCACTCAGTCGATGACCTACGACATCGTCTACGACCCGACCATGTCCGGCGAGGTCCGCGGCCCCGTGCCGCCGCGCCCGCCCGAGACGTTCACCGAGCGAGTCGCCGTCGCCCGCCGGGCCGCCTTGGAACTGCGCGACGACGCGGTGGTCAACTACGGCTTCGGTATGCCGGACCTCGTCGCCCGCATCGTCGCCGACCGAGGCGACACCGAGCGCTACTACCAAACCATCGAGCATGGCGTGTATGGCGGCGACCTGCTCACCGGGTCGCTCTTCGGCTTCGGTCGCAACGCCACGGCATACATCCATGGTCCGTCCCAGTTCGACTTCTATGCCGGCGGCGGGCTGGATCTGGCCTTCCTCGGCTTCGGTGAGTTCGATGCGCAGGGGAACGTCAACGTCTCGATGCTCGGCGGAGTGACGGTCGGGCCGGGCGGCTTCATGGACATCGCGGCGAATGCGCGCAAGGTGGTGTTCTGCGGGACCTTCGAGGCCAAGGGTTTGCGGGTCCGGCCGGTCGACGGTCGACTCGTGGTCGATCAGCCCGGGTCGGTGCCCAAGGTGGTCGCCCAGGTCGATCAGGTGACCTTCTCGGGGCCGCAGGCGGTGGCCCGCGGACAGGAGGTGCTCTATGTGACCGAGCGTGCGGTCTTCCGGCTCACCCCTGAGGGCATCGTGCTGGCTGAGGTCGCGCCTGGGATCGACGTCCAGACCCAGGTGCTCGACCGGATGGGTTTCGCTCCGCTGCTGCCACAACCGCCCGCGGTCATCGACGGAGCCATCTTCCGCGAGTGACTCTCGCCCCCCACTCTTGCCGGGTCGAGGTATTCCGCCATCGCCTGGTGATGACGGAATACCTCGACCCGGCAGAGGGGCAGCGGGTCAGAGGACCAGGCCTGGGTCCCACCGCCACGTTGACATGATCGCGTCGAAGAGCGCGACCAACTGATCGGTGATGCTCGCCGGCAACTCCGGCGTCCGCATCGTCGTGAACGACGCCATGACCCACAGCGCGGCATCGCCCGGCACCGGCCAGATGTAGTCGACCCGCACCCCGGTCAAGGCCGGCGAAGTGTCGGAGGCGGCCCCAGTGACCGGCCGGGTCGAGCGCACCGCCGGCCCCGCCGCCATCATCCGGGTCTTCGCGTCGGGCATGGTGGCGGCCAGGTTGGCAATGAGCGCGACGGCGAGCGCTTCCGGGCCCTGGGCGGCCAGGGTGGGCGGGGGCGCCGCCGCGAAGCGCCGGACCGCGACAAGGAACGACGCCGGGATCGGTATGCCGCGCACGCCCCCCAGCGGCAAGTAGAGATCCAAGGCCCCGGCGTCACGGGCTTGGTGCAGCGCCGAATGGGCCTGCGCCCGAGCCTGGGCCACGACCGGCGCGAGCGTCGGTTGGTAGGTCTTGGGCAGGACCCGGTCAAGCTCGGCGTCCAGCCGGGCGCGCCCGGCGTCGGCCCGGGCGTCCAGTCGCAGCCATCCGGGCGGCAGGACGAGGCGATAGCCCACCGCGCTGTCGGGCACCGCCCGCAGGACGGGGGCGTCGTCGTCGGTCTCTGGGAGGTCGTCGTCAGCCACTGGTCTCCATCCGAAGGGTCAGGGCAAGGTCATGGATGTCTGGCTCAGCCGCGATGATCTGGCGCGGCGACCCGCTGGCCCACAGCCGCACGATGCCTAGCGTCGGCCGCCCGTCGTCGAGCAGCCGGATCCGCCAGACGTAGGCCAGCGTCGCGTGGACCTCGGCCAGCCCATCGGCCATCTCCGCCGTGTAGGCCAGGCTGCGCAGCCCGGACCCGAGTCTTGTCGAGGACACCGGCTCGATGATCGGCTCCTCCAACACGCCAGGCACGCCCTCGCCGCAGTAGCCCCGCAGCTCATCGGTCGTCCCGCCTCCGGTCGCCGGGAACCCACTGACGATGACCATCGTCGGCAGGTCCGCCAGGCTCGGCCAGTGGATCCACTTCTGTAACCAGAACGGGTCCCATGAAGGAGTGTCGGGGCTGCCGAGGGTGCGCAGGATCCGCCCGATCGCCGCCGCCTTGGGGCCCGCCGGGTCGTCTGCGGGAGTGAGGAACCGGCTGCCGGCCAGCGTGACCCAGCGGTCGAAGTGGTCCGCGCCGTCGCTGGGGATCCGACGACTCGGCGGGGCCGGGATCCAGCGCCGAGAGTCGTAAGTGACGGCGAAGAGCGCGCCGACCTGGGGCTCGGGCTCCCCACCCGCAGGTATGCCGCCCCGCCTCACCGGAGCTTCCGCCTGTTGGCCCTGTCTGCGGCCAGGATCCGTCGCCGATGCCGCCAGAGGCTGAACGCCGGGAGCCGTCCGGCGGGCACCCCCGCCAGTTCGTACGCAGGTGTGACGAGCCGCGGAGCCGCTAGGTCGAGCGCGATGACAGCCACGGCGCCCAGGATGAGCCACCCGAGCCACCCCACAGCAAGCGCGATGACACCGAGGACCCCGGCGACGACGCAGACCCGAAAGACATGCTCGACCCACCGTTGCGCACCGGGGGGATCTGCACCCGGTATGCCGTGAAAGGTCGCCACGGCGTCAGCCTAACGCCCAGCGGCTCCCACCCCTTGGCGCGCGAACCCGTGCCGCCCAGCGCCTTCCTGCTGTCGCCTACGCACAACATCGTCAATGTTCTGCACACTCACCGAAACATCGTCGAGCAAACGAAAGTTCGTCGACGTTGCCGGGGCCGAGTCCGACTACAGGTCACGCACCGAGAAGTCGCCGATGAAGTCGCCGTTACTGCTGTCCCAACGACAGTCACGACGACTTCATGGGCGCCTTCATGCGCGCAGCGAACGACATCGAGGTGCTCGAGTCCCGCTCATTGCTTTCCGCGAGCGCGCCGACGCGCCCTGCTGGTGGCGGCCGACTTGCGCAGATATCGGGAGTGGGTCCAGAGCCGGATCCTCCCGCTCGGCGCCCCGACAGAGCGCATCCCCTCGGTCGCCAGGCGCGGCGCGAGCACGACCAGCCCGACGATGAGGAGCCCGGCGAGGGCGATCGGCAGCGACAGCAGGGCGAATGCGGGGAACATGGCCGGAATCAACCCAGCCACGATCAGCCTGAGCGCGTCAGCGGGGCGCCGCTCCGGTGGCCACCACCACGGCAACACCACCAGCGGACCGAGGACCCCGGGCAGCGCCGGCAACCAGGGGCCCCACCACGTGGCCGAGTCGATCCAGCGGAAGATAAAGGCGAAGTAGCCCAGGAAGGTCGCGACGACGCACCACCGCAGGACATGGTCGACCCACAACGGGGCATCAGGCGGTTCAAGGCCCGGTATGTCGCGGAAGCTCGCCACGGACTCAGGCTAACGCCCGGCAGCTCCCACCACCTGATGGCACCGGCTGGGCGGGCACAGAGCCGCGGCCCACTCACCGACGCTCTCGCCGGGAAGCCCGGTAGTTGGCCAGGGCCTGGCGACGAAAGCGCCCAATGGTGAACATTGACAGGAGCACGGCAAGGGCGATCGGCAGCGACAGCAGGGCGAATGCGGGAGCCCCGGCCGGAATGAGCCCGGCCACGATCAGCCTCAGCGCGTCAGGCGGTTCAAGCCCAGGTATGCCGCGGAAGGTCGCCACTCAGACAGCCTAGGCGGATACGTCTGCGCATCCCGAGACCTGAGTCTCGATGTGACCGTGGACGGTGCCGTTGGCCCGCCTCCGACGCCCTAGGGCCGGTGGAGACTGCCCACCTCCCAAACGAATGTCTCTCTCATCGTGTTCCACCACTCAGGGGAGTAGAAGCTACTCCCGGCCGAGACCACGGTGGTGCCTCCGCTGGTCAGGAACATCGCCGCTGCCTTACCGGTCGCACCGACCGCCTCGTCAACGAGTTGAACCGACTCCGTCAGGCCCTTCAAATACTTTGCGTCCTCGCGAAGTTGCATGCCGATCTTCGCCAAATCTCCGTCCCCGTAGCGAAGGACGTTGCGGACCTTGATAGTCACCTGCTCGGCAAGCCTGGCCTCCTCGGCGGCGACACGCGCGGCGGCGGCCTCTGTTTGACCGGCCTGCTTCACGAGGGCCATCGCGTCCTCAAGCCTCGCAGCCTTGCCCCATTGCCAGATCTTCCACCAAGGGATCGCCGCGCGAGCCTTAGCCAAGTCGTCCACCGCGGCAGCGGCCTGCGCGAGGATGGGAGCAGCAGCCCGCTCGCCGGCCACCGTCGCTGCCTCGACCCGGACCGCGCCGGCCGCCTCGCGAGCCCCGACGCTGAGGAACCGGCCCGCGCCGAAGGTTGCCAGCGAGAAGGCGTCCAGGCCGACATCGAGCCACGTCCCCGTCCCGGTCGCCGCTTGGCCGGTATGCAAGAGCAACGAGGCCGACGTGGCACCGATGCCGACATAGGTCGCCGCGGTGGCGAGCGCCGCGCCCGCGGCGATGTTGAGCCCCGGGACAACCAGACAGACCACGAGCGCGACCAGCGCGATGACGCCGAGGACCTTGCAGATCCCGTCGATGAGCTCTTTGTGAGCGGCAAACCAGTCCTTGACGTTGTCCCACCACGAGTCGGTGAGGTCGTCGGCGCTGGCTTCCTCGATCTTGTCGGCGACCCGCTTGGCGGCGCGATCTCGGCGGTCCTGCAGGTCGTGCACCTTGCGCCGGGCCTCGTTGAGGTCGCCGTTCAACTCGCTCGCCCGACGTTGGCGTTGCTGCGCGTCGGCCTTCTGCTCGTCGGTCATTTGGTCATAGGGGACCGTGATGGTGACGAGCCCGTCGAGCCCCCGTTTGGCCGCCTGAGCGTCGTCGAGCAACCGCTCGGCCTCGCGCTGGAAGTCCACCAGCTCTGGCGCCCAACCGACGAGCAGCCCACCCACCTCGCGATAGCGACGCTTGATCTTGCCCAGATCGCCCTTCACGGCCTCGCAGGCCTCCTGCAGGGTGGCGACATACTGCCCCTGCAAGGACGACGAGCCATCCGCGATCTTGCCGAGCTCAGCGATCTGGCGCTCGATCTCGTCGGCGACACCCTGGAACTTGCGCCCCGCCGACCGGACGATTTCGTCGTCGCCCGGCGTCGGGTCAGTGGCGCACAGCGGTGGCCAGTGTGTCGATCTCGCGATGCTGCTCATCGAGGAGTGTTCCCCCCGCTGGGGGCCGAGCCGGTCTCCTGGATCGAGCCGGCGCCAATCCGATCCTGCTCACGGAACGACTCAGCGACCGAACGGAAGGTCGACTCGGTCTTCTGCAGACGCTCGACCAGGTCCTTCGCGTGCCGGTCCCAGTTGCCCCCGAAGGTCCCGAGCGCCCGCTCGATCGAGCCCGCCCCCATGGCCTTGCCGTAGTGGTCCTTGATGGTCACGGCGTCGTTGAACTCACCGGCGATCCGCCGCAGCGCGTTGGCGCTGTCGGTGAGCACGGCGTAGTTGACCTCGATCGTCACCAGAGACCTTTCTGTCTTTCCTTCGTCCGGAGTGTTTCACCGCCGCCAGCGGCTCACCAGTCCGTACTCGTACTCAGATGCCGGTGGGCGGGTCCGAGCGCGGGGACGTCGGCGGAGGCGTCGGCGCGCGCACGGCATACACGATGGCGGTGGCGATGGCGGCGATCCCCTCGCCGCGACCGGTGAGCCCGAGGCCGTCGGTCGACGTCCCCGACAACGACACCGAGGCGCCGCAGGCGGCCGACAGGGCAACCTCGGCGAGCTCGCGGTGCCGACCGATCTTCGGGCGGTTGCCGATCACCTGCACGGCGACGTTGCCGATCTCGAAGCCCGCCTCGCGGACGAGGCGCGCAGCCTCGGCGAGCAGGGCGCGCCCGGACGCGCCGGCATACTCCGGGCGGTCGGTGCCGAAATGGGTGCCTAGGTCGCCAATCCCGGCCGCGGTGAAGAGCGCGTCGCAGGCGGCGTGGCAGGCGACGTCGGCATCCGAGTGCCCGTCCAACCCGCGCTCCCCTGGCCAGTGCAGGCCGGCAACCCAGAGCTCACGCTCCGAGCCCTCCGGTGCAAAGGCGTGGACGTCCACCCCGACCCCCACCCGCGGAATGACCGGCACGACCGGCTCAAGGCTCATCGCCCGAGCGTCCCACACCAGGGCGCGCGCCGGAGCACGGACCACGCGCGTCAGGAGGTTGCGCTGTGGTCCCAGTCGATCGGCGTGCGGATCACCTTGTGCAAAGCCGCCTGAGCGACCGGCTTGACGATGAGCCGGTCGACGTTGACGTGCTGCGGCAGCCGGACGCAAAACGCGACGCACTCGGCGACATCGGCGGCCACGAGCGGACGGTCGACACCGGCATACACCGCGTCGGCCTTGCCCTGGTCGCCGTGGAAGCGGGTGAGCGAGAAGCCGTCGGTCCACACCATGCCCGGGTCGATCTCGATCACCCGGATCGGCTCACCGGCGAGCTCCAGCCGCAGCGTCTCGACCACAGCCGTCGCGCCGTGCTTGGCCGCCGTGTAGCCCCCGCCGCCCTCATAGACCAGCAGTCCGGCGATGGACGAGACGACGACGATGGTGCCGCCGGTCGGTGAGCGGCGCAGGGCCGGCAACAGCGCCTGGGTGACCTGCAAGACGCCGATGACGTTCGATTCGTACATCGCGCGCCACTCGTCAGGCTTGCCGTCCTCGACCCGCTCGCTGCCGATCGCGCCGCCCGCGTTGTTGACCAGGACGTCGCACGGCCCGATCTCCGCGGCAGCCGCAGCCACGCTCGCCGCGTCAGTCACGTCCAGGACGATCGCGCGGGCGGTCACCGAGGGGTATGCCGCGCGGATCGCGGCCGCGGTCTCCTCCAGCGGCCCGGGGCGGCGGCCACAGACGACGACATCGAAGCCGTCCTGGGCCAGGCGGGTTGCAGTGGCAGCACCGATCCCAGTGCCCCCTCCGGTGATAACAGCAACGGGTGCCATGGCGGGTCCTTTCACCCTCGGTGGTCGACGAGGCGCTCGGCGTGGGCGAGGTCTGCGGGCGAGGTGATCTTGTATGCCGCGGGGTCACCTGGGACGGTGCCGACGCGCAGGCCAAGCAACTCGACGAGCCCGGCATCGTCGGTGGCCAGGCTGCCATGCGCCGCGTGGGCGGCGAGCAACACATCGCGGCGGAAGCCCTGCGGAGTTTGGACGATCCGCAGGGCGGCCCGGCCCGGGGTCGACACCACGAAACCCTCGGCGTCGACGACCTTGACGGTGTCGACCACCGGCATCACCGGCACGACGGCCGGGGCCGCCTCGGTCACCGCTGCGGCGACCCGCTCGAAGACCGCGCTCGGAGTGAAGGCCCGCGCCGCGTCGTGCACGAGGACCACATCGCACGCCTCGGGCAGCCACCGCACCCCGGCCAAGACAGAGTCGCCGCGCTCGGCCCCACCGGGAACCACCTGCACGGGTATGCCGTGTTCGCGGCTCAGCGGCTCAACGAGGTCGAGCGCCTCATCGACATGGCTGGCTGGTGCGGCAACCACGACGGCAGCAGGACGGGCCGACAGAGCCGCGCGGACGGCATACTCCAGCAGCGGGCGACCACCCACGAGGACAAACGCCTTGGGGACGGAAGCGGCGAGCCGAGAGCCGGAGCCCGCGGCGACGATGACGACGCCGACGGACATCTCCCGCTCCGATCAGGCGCGCCGGATCAGGACGCGAGGACCTCGTCGAGGATGGACTCGGCCTTCTCCTCGTTGGTCTTCTCGGCGAGCGCGAGCTCGGAGACGAGGATCTGACGGGCCTTGGCGAGCATGCGCTTCTCGCCGGCCGACAGGCCACGGTCCTTGTCGCGGCGCCACAGGTCGCGGACGACCTCGGCAACCTTGATGACGTCGCCCGAGGCGAGCTTCTCGAGGTTGGCCTTGTAACGGCGCGACCAGTTGGTCGGCTCCTCGGTGTAGGCGGCGCGCAGCACCTGGAACACCCGGTCGAGACCCTCTTGACCCACCACATCGCGGACGCCGATGTCTTCACAGCTGTCCGCGGGGACCTGGATGGTCAGGTCGCCTTGCGCGACCTTGAGCGTGAGGTAGAGCCGCTCCACTCCCTTGATCGTGCGGGTGTTGATTTCCTGGATCAGTGCTGCACCGTGGTGCGGGTACACGACCGTCTCGCCGACCTTGAAGACCATATGGTGTTAACCCCTTTCGCGACTCTCAGGATACCACGGGCCCACCGACAGCCGCACGCCGAGAAGCGCGTTTGCGCAGGTCAGAGGCTGTGCCAGGGGATCCGGGTCGCCGAGACGGGCCTTGACAACCGTCGGTCACCGTGCTCTCGCGCCCCTCCACCCGCCCGCCTGGGGACGCGGCATACCCCTGAGGTATGCCGCCGCTCACCTGGACGTGTCCATCGCCACCCCCTCCCGGCCGGACCGAGGCCGGGGCATACCGCTACGCTGTGCCCCGTGACGCGACTCCACCGGGCCCTCGCCGTGACCGGCGCCGCGGCGGCCACTGCCGCCCTTTCCGCCTGCTCGTTCTTCTCGCCGGTGCAGACGGACAACAAATACATTCCGGCCGACGGTGTCCCCGTGCAACTGGGCGTCATTGCCGGCCGCAACCTGGCCATCGTCGCCGACGCAGCCGGCGGCCCCGGCGCCCTGACCGGTGCCGTGCTCAACCAGGGCGACGCAGAGGCCGTGGTGGGTTTCCTCACCCGTGAGGAGTCCGAGGCGGGCGCCTCCGTCAACACCCGGCTGAGCCTGGGTGGGCGCGAGTCCAAGCCGATCAGCGGCGTCGTGTTCGAGAAGGTGACCAGTGCGCCCGGCACGATGACCGACATCTACCTGGTGACCACCGAGGGCAAGCAACTCGTCTCGGTGCCGGTCCTGGCCCCCCACGGCTTCTACGAAGAGCTCAAGCCCAAGGCCTGAGCCAGTAGGTCCTGAGTCAGTCGGCCATAGGGCTGACTCAGGCCTCGAACTTGTAGCCCAATCCGCGCACGGTGAGGATGTGCCGCGGGTTGCCCGGGTCGGGCTCGATCTTGGCGCGCAGCCGCTTCACGTGCACGTCGAGGGTCTTGGTGTCCCCGACGTAGTCGCTGCCCCAGACCCGATCGATGAGCTGCCCGCGGGTCAAGACTCGCCCGGCGTGGCGCAGCAGCAACTCGAGCAGCTCGAACTCCTTGAGCGGCATCGGCGTCGCCTTGCCCTTGACCGTGACCACGTGGCGGTCGACGTCCATCCGCACCGGGCCGGCCTCGACCGTGGCGTCGGCCGGCTCGTCGGCCTCCGCCAGCCGGCGCAGCACGGCGCGCACTCGGGCGAGCAGCTCACGCGCGGAGTAGGGCTTGGTGACGTAGTCGTCGGCCCCCATCTCGAGCCCGACGACCTTGTCGATCTCGGAGTCTTTGGCGGTGAGCATGATGATCGGGACGCTGGACTTGGCTCGCAGCGCACGGCATACCTCCACGCCGGACAGGCCCGGGAGCATGAGGTCCAGCAGCACGAGGTCGGCGCCGTTGGCGTCGAACTCGGCGAGGGCGTCGGGGCCGGTCGCGGCGACCGCGACCGCGAAGCCCTCCTTCTCCAACAGGTAGGACAACGGGTCGGAGAAGGACTCCTCGTCTTCCACGATGAGGATTCGGCTCATGCGGGTCGCACCTCTCTGGTGACGTCGCTGCTCTGTGGACCCGTCGAGGCCAACGCCCCGTCGAGGTGGTGATCGGGTGAAGCTGGGTCGGCGGTGCTGGCGGCGGGGCCACCCTCGCCCCCGCGCACATCGCCTGGGGCGAGCACGCCGATGGATCCGGTCGTGGACTGGTCGTCAGGTCCGTATGCCGGTGCAGGCAGCCGGATCGTGAACGTCGACCCCCGACCGACTTCGCTCCACACGGTGACGTCGCCGCCGTGGTTGGCGCACACGTGCTTGACGATCGACAGGCCCAACCCCGTGCCTCCGGTCGCGCGCGAACGAGCCGCGTCGATCCGATAGAACCGCTCGAAGATGCGCCCCAACTCGCTCTCAGGGATGCCTTGTCCCTGGTCGGAGACGATGATCTCGCGGGCACCGTCAGGGGCGATCAAGGCCCGCACGGCGACCCTAGTGCCGGAGGCGGAGTAGGCGACCGCGTTGACGACGAGGTTGCGCACAGCGGTGGTCAGCAGGCCCGCGTCGCCCCAAACCCAGCAGTTGGCGTCGCAGCGCACGACGAGGTCGATGCGGCGCTCCTCGGCGGTGATCCGGACGTCGTCGACGGCCTGGCGGACGACGCCCCCCAGGTCGACGGCATCCGGGTCGGACAGCCGGTCCTCAGACTGCAGGCGGGAGAGCTGGACGATGTCGCTGACGAGTTGGTCCAGGCGACGGGTCTCCTTGCGCATCCGCTTGGCGAAGCGGGCGACGGCCTCCGGGTCGTCACGCGCGTCGCGCACGGCCTCGGCCAAGAGCATGAGGCCACCAACAGGGGTCTTGAGCTCGTGGCTCACGTTGGCGAGGAAGTCGCGGCGCACCTCTTCGACGAGGTAGGCGTGCGAGCGGTCCTCGACGAGCAAGAGGATGTGCTCCAAGCCCAGGTGGGTTGCTCGCGCCTGAACGACCCGTCGGGCGTCGGCCCGGGGGCCGCGCGGTAACCCAAGCATCTCTTCGACGACGCCGCCCTCGATGGCGGCGCGTCGGGCCAGGGCCAGCAGGGGTGGGTGCGAGACGGCGGTGCCGCGGACCAGACCGTGCGAGATCGCGGTGGGAGAACAGGCGACGACCGACTGCCGGGAATCCAGGACGATGCCGCTGGACGTGAGCGCGGCGAGCAGGTCGGTGACCTCCGCGGGCAACTGTTCGACAGCCTCCTCGGGGTCGGGTGTGGCACCTGCGGCCAACGCTCGACGACGGTCGACACGGGTCCGCCCGAACCGCGCGGAGACCACGACGGCGCCGAACACAGCGCCGAGGATCACCGCGAGAAGGACCTCCACGCCCCTAGGCTAGAGGGCACCCACGATGCCGAGGTTCGGGTGGGGCGTGTCCGGCGCCTTTGCGGGCCCCTGCATCGCTCGATGTTCACCTGTGCGCTGACCTATGTTCACCGTGGCCGGGCCGATGCTGTACACCGTGGCCGCCCAGCCACGACCCCCCGCTTCCCCACCCGGATCCGCGAAGGAGCAGACGTGCGCGACGCCTTCCACGAGCAGTTGGACAGCATCACGGCCCAACTGGTCGACATGACCCGCCTGGCCGGTTCGGCGATGGCGCGAGCCACCACCGCGCTGTTGGACGCTGACCTTCATCTGGCTGAAGACGTCATCACCGGCGACCGCACGTTGGACAACGCCCGGGAGCACCTGGACAGCCTGGCCATCGACGTCCTGGCCCGTCAGCAACCGGTCGCCACCGACCTGCGCACCGTCGTCACGGCGCTGCGGATGAGTGGGGACCTGGAGCGGATGGGAGACCTGGCCCGACACGTGGCCAAGGTCGCCCGACTGCGCTTCCCGAACTCGGCCGTCCCGCCGTCATTGCGCGCCCACATCCTGCAGATGGGCCAGGTCGCCGAGTTGGTGGTCACCAAGTCGGGCTCGATCATCGCTGCTCGCGACGTGACCGAAGCGCGCAATCTTGAGCGCGACGACGACGTCATGGACGAGTTGCACCGCCGGTTGTTCACCGTGCTCGCGACCACCGAGTTGCCGACCGAGACGATCGTCGACCTCACTCTGTTGGGTCGCTACTACGAGCGGTTCGCCGACCATGCCGTGTCGGTCGCGCGTCGCGTCGTCTACCTCGTCACGGGCGAATACGTCCCGGAGACCTCAGGAGACCACGACGTGTCCGAGGAGGGCGCGCGGATCGCGCTCCTTCGCCGCAGCAGCCCGCGGGGCTGACGAGTGCTCACGCCCTCCTTGCCGTATCGGGCTTGACCGCTGACTCCTGCCGGGCAGGAGTTATATACTGCACCTTACGAGTGTTAAAGGGTGCTTTATTGGAGGACCTATGGCCAAGCGCGCCATCGTTGCGCAACCCGAGGTGCTCGACGCTGCTCGGACGCTGGGCGTGCAGATCCGCATCGCGCGGCACGAGCGCGGGTGGACTGCCGCCGACCTCGCCAGCAAGATCGGCGTCTCGGCCAAAACCGTTCTCGCGATCGAAGCCGGGGCTGTGTCCACTTCGATCGGCACGGTCTTCAACGCGGCCGTCATGGTCGGCGTGCCGCTGTTCGGGGTCGAGGACCGGTTCGAGATGGCTCGGATGCGCCGACGCGGAGAGGAACGTCTGGCCCTGATCGGCCAGCGGGTCCGGGTGCCGAAGCTGGACGAGACCGACCTTGCCAACTTCTAAGCCCCCACAGTCGCTGTTCGTCTGGACCTGGCTGCCCGGCGACACCACTCCCGTCGTCGCCGGGCGCCTGATCGAGCGCTCCGGCGGGGTCGACTTCATCTATGGCGAGTCCTACTTGCGCCGCGACAACGCGATCAGCCTCTACCGCCCGGAGTTGCCGCTCGGCCCCGGCCTGATAGCACCGCTCCCTGGGCTCGACCTGGCGGGGAGCATCCGTGACGGATCCCCCGACGCCTGGGGCCGGCGCGTCATCGACTCGCGCCTGGGTGTTGGGGATATCGACCTGACCGAGTTGAGCTACCTCATCGCATCCGGCTCGAACAGGTTAGGGGCGCTGGACTTCCAGACCAGCCCGACCCGGTATGTCCCGCGAGACGAGACCGCGACCTTGGACGAGCTGCACGAGGCGGCGATCATGGTGGAGGAAGGGCGCGCTCTCCCCCAGCCGCTGGCTGAGGCACTGATCCGCGGCACGTCGATCGGCGGTGCCCGGCCGAAGGCGTTGCTGGCCGACGGCGACGGCACCCAGTGGATCGCCAAGTTCTCATCGTCGTCAGACACCCACTTCAGCGTCCCAAACGCCGAAGGGGCCACGATGATCCTGGCGCGGCACGCCGGGATCGACGTCTGTGATGTGCGGGTGACCTCGTCGTTAGGGCGCGAGGTCCTTCTGGTCCGGCGGTTCGACCGCACCGCTTCCGGCGGCCGGATTCACGCGGTGTCCGCTCTCACCATGTCGGGTGAGAGCGAGATGGGCGCCCGCTATGTTACCTACCCGCAGATCCTCAACGTCCTCACGCGGCTTTCCGGCAGCCGTATGCCGGTCGGGCCCGCCCTCTTCCGACGGATCGTCTTCAACGTCGCCGTCAGCAACTCCGACGACCACGCGCGCAACCACGCGGCGCTGTGGGACGGCGAACACCTTCGCCTCTCACCGGCGTATGACCTCTGCCCAGGGCCGCGCTCCGGACAGACCGCTGAGCAGGCGATGGCGTTCGGACGCAGCGGGATCCGCACGTCCACCTTCCACGCCGCCATCAGCGTGGCCGCCGAATATGGCCTGAGCACCAGCGACGCCCGATCCGTGGTGGACGACGTGGTGTCAGCGATCACCGACCACTACGCCGACGCCGCTGACCAGGCCCGGCTGAGCGAAGCCGACCGGACGGCCATGCTTGGGAGGCAGTTCCTCAACCCTGGCGTCTGGCACGGATTGCCGACCACCCTCGCGTTGCCGGCCCCAACAGCCGCGTCGCCCTCGCCAGACCAAGGGTCCGGCGAGGGCGACTGACTGGCTCGATCCGCGTCGGCTCAGCGGCCCTGGTTGGCGACTGCGGCCGCGGCGGCAGCGGCGGCCTCGGGGTCGAGGTACTGCCCCGGCCCGGTCGGCATGAAGTCCTCGCCGATGTCGTAGATCAACGGCTGGCCGGTCGGGATATTGAGCTCGGCGATCGCTGCGTCGCTGATCCCGTCGACGTGCTTGACCAGGGCCCGCAGGCTGTTGCCGTGGGCGGTGACGAGCACCGTCTTGCCCGAAGCCAGGTCGGGACAGATCGCGCTCTCCCAGTAGGGCATCATCCGGGCGATGACGTCCTTGAGGCACTCGGTGCGCGGGATGTCGATGCCGGCATACCGGGGGTCGCCGGTCTGGGCCCACTCGTTGTCCAGGTCGATCGGCGGCGGCGGGGTGTCGAAGGAGCGGCGCCACAGCATG
>Ga0208196_1001269_pt1 | contig 27938 bp, 34 predicted proteins | sample AD_JPNNA7_MetaG_FD_184443 | JGI IMG/M metagenome (GOLD analysis project Ga0208196, IMG submission 184443) | Active sludge microbial communities of municipal wastewater-treating anaerobic digesters from Japan - AD_JPNNA7_MetaG (SPAdes) (version 2) | ecosystem: Engineered > Bioreactor > Anaerobic...
CAACAAGAACTCCTGCAAGAAGAACAAGGGTAACATTTAGAGCAAGAACCCAGAGTGGCAGTAGTAGAAGAATAAGTTTTTTAGTAAGGAGAAGAAGGAGATAATGAAAAATAAAACAAAATTAAAAGAAAAGCAATTGAAAGACGGATACTTAACGATGCCAACAGTATACGACGAATTAATCGGAAGAGTCGGAAGAACAACAACTAAAAAAATATCAGGATTTGAGGTTTCAAGAATAGCTTAGAACTCTCAGGAACTTTAGAAGACAAAGAATTATGGGAAAAAGAATATGGAAGAAAAAATAAGTAAAGAAAAAATAAAAGAAAAGATATTGGAAGCTATAGATATTGAAAATAGGCATCTCAGTATCAGAGAATTAACAATTATTTTAAAAAGAAATTATAAGATAATTAGGAGTGAACCAGTCATTAAAAGGTATTTGCAAGAATTAGTAGAAGAGGGGGAGATATACGAGGAATAAAATGGCAAGGAGATATGGGAGGACTACAACAAGAACTCCTGCAAGAAGAACAAGGGTAACATTTAGAGCAAGAACCCAGAGTGGCAGTAGTAGAAGAATAAGTTTTTTAGTAAGGAGAAGAAGGAGATAATGAAAAATAAAACAAAATTAAAAATATTTGATTTTCTTGCCTATGGAGTATTTATTCTTTTGGGATTATTAATTTTATTTTTAATTATTGGAGCAATATTTCAATCTGATTTTTTAGTAAAAATAGCTGGATTAATAATTGGTGCCTTAATGGTGTTTTTTATTATTTTTTATATTTCAATGTTTATTGTTTGTATTGCAACAAAACGATGGGGTTATCTATTGGTGCTTATTGTCTTAGTAGGAGTTGTAGTAGCCCATTTATTTTATTTTAAAGTTTATAGAAAAACATTAAGAAAATAACTCCTTCATAAAGATTAATTATGCAGGATTTCCACAAACACAAGTAACTTCACCTGTCTTTATATTGCACAAATAATCTTTTGAGACTAAATGATATTTATCATTACAAGCAGTGTTGCAATCACGGAGAACATCAAAAGCCATTAAATTATGGGTTTTATCAAAATTCCAGCATAAAGTTCCATCCCAATTTTTCCAAGATATTTCTACTTTCTTGTTAAATGTATATTTTAAGTTAGGAAAAAAATATATTAAGACTAACATTAATATAATAATAACAAAGACAATCATTATAAAATTATTTTGTCTTTTTCTCATAAAAAATATAATCTTCCAATATTTTTAACCTTTTCCAAAAAAAGCCACGCCTCTTAACAGCACTATTCAAGCCACGAATACTTAACACTCTCCTCTTTAAAAACCTTTATAAACCCATTTTCTCTTTATAAATCATTAAAATGGCACAAAAACAAAGCAATTACAAAATACAAAATATTGTAGCAACTGCTTCTTTAGGAAAACCTGTTCCTTTAACAAAACTTGCAAGAACACAACCAAACACAGAATATAATCCAGAAACATTCCCAGGACTAGTATTAAGAATTAAAGAACCTAAATCTGCAGTTTTAGTTTTCTCTTCAGGAAATTTAGTTTGCACAGGTACAAAATCTTTAACCCAAGTAAGAGAAGTTATAGATGCTGTAATAAAACAACTTAAGAAAATAAGTGTCAATATCACAGGAAAACCAAAAATAACTGTTCAAAATATAGTTGCATCTGGAAGCATTGAATTAAAATTAAATCTTAATTTTTTGGCATTAGAAATGGAAAACACAGAATATGAACCTGAACAGTTTCCAGGTCTAGTTTACAAACTAATTGAGCCCACAGCAACATTCCTGCTTTTCTCAAACGGAAAGTTAGTATGTACTGGTACAAAAAACAGGCAACAGCTAGAAGATAGTATGGACCAACTTCTAAAAAACGTTAAAGCTGCTTTAAAAAACTACAAATAAAGAATACACTTTATATTACACACAAATTTATAAAAAACCCCTTTCTATCTAAAATTAATGGGAGATGGTACTAATTATTCAGAAGAAGATTATTCTGCAGCAAGTAATCCAGAAGAGGGACAAAAAAAGAGACCTAAATCAGAAGAATTAATTATTGAAGCAAAAAATTTCTTTAATGTAAATAAAGAAGATTTAGGAGAATCTATACGTAAAAAAACAAACGTGGTTTTAGTAGATTTTATGAAACTTACAGAATTCTCAACAAGACTTTCTGATGAAATAATAGTTAATCCTGAAGAAACTTTAAGCATAATAGAATTAGCTGTAGAAGAACTAGGATTAGTTAAAAATGCGAGAGTCCGTTTAAAAAACCTCTCTGAAACACATCAAATAAAAATAAGAAACATACGTTCAAAACACTTAAATGAATTAGTAATTCTTGAAGGAATAATCAGACAAGCTTCAGATGTGCGTCCTCAAGTTGTAAATGCTAAATTTGAATGTCCAAGTTGTGGAACAATTATCTCTGTATTACAAATAGAAAAAAAATTCAGAGAACCTACAAGATGTTCATGTGGAAGAAGAGGAGGATTCAGATTAATCTCCAAAGATATGGTTGATACTCAAAGATTAGTAATTGAAGAATCTCCTGAATCTCTTTCTGGAGGAGAACAACCAAAAAGAATGAATGTGTTTGTAAAAGAAGATTTAGTTGAACCAAAAATGGAAGATAAAACAACTCCAGGAGCAAAAGTAAAAGTTATTGGAATTTTAAAAGAAGTTCCTGTTCCTCTCTCAACAGGAGGATTATCAACAAGGTTTGAATTAGCAGTTGAAGTAAACAACATTATTCCTATGGAAGAAACCTTTGAAGAATTAGACATAACTGATGAAGATGAAAGGCAAATTCACGAATTATCTGAAGATCCTAAAATATTTGAAAATTTAGCAAAGAGTATTGCTCCAAGTGTTTGGGGTTATGAAGAAATAAAGAAAGCATTAATTCTTCAGTTATTTGGAGGAGTTCAAAAACAAATGTCTGATGGTTCAAAATCAAGAGGAGATATTCATATTCTTTTAATAGGAGACCCAGGTGTAGCAAAAAGTGTAACTCTAGTTTTCATGTCAAATATCTCTCCAAAAGGAAGATATGTTGTTGGTAAATCTGCTTCAGGAGCAGGACTTACAGCAACTGTTGTAAGAGATGAATATCTGAAAGGATGGAGTCTAGAAGCAGGAGCAATGGTTTTAGCAAATAAAGGATTGGTTTGTATTGATGAATTAGAAAAAATGGACCCTCAAGATAGAAGTGCCATGCACGAGGCTATGGAACAACAAACAGTGACTATTTCAAAGGCAAATGTTCAAGCTTCATTGAAAGCACAAACATCTGTTCTTGCTGCTGCAAATCCAAAATTTGGAAGATTTGACCCATTCATGCCTATTCCTCAACAAATAGATTTACCTCCAACCCTTATAAATAGGTTTGATATAATTTTCACACTAAGAGATTTACCTGACAAAAACAAAGACGAAAAAATTGCAGCACATGTATTAAGAGAACATCAAAAAGAAACAAAAGAAGTTTTAATTGATTCAAATTTATTGAGAAAATATGTAGCATATGCAAAACAAAAAGTAAATCCAGTATTAAGCACAGAAGCAGTTGAAGAACTAAAAAAATTTTATGTTGAACTAAGAAACAAGCCAGTAATGTCTGAAAGCGCGATGCGTCCGATTCCAATCTCGGCAAGACAATTGCAAGCATTAGTAAGAATGTCTGAAGCATCGGCAAGATTAAGGTTAAGTGAAGAAGTTTCAAAAGAGGATGCAAAAGAAGCAATAGAATTAATGAAATATTACTTAATGCAAGTAGGATATGACTATGAATCAAAAACTTTTGACATAGATAGAATTTCAGGAAAATTTTCTTCATCACAAAGAAACAGAATATTTATGGTAAAAGAAGTAATAACTGCTCTTGAAAGTAAAATGGGTAAAATGATTCCTTATGAAGAAATTGAAAAAGAGCTTCAAGGAAAAATGGAAAAAAGTGAATTGGAAGATATAATAGGTAGGCTTGTAAAAGACAATGAAATTTACAGACCTAAAAAAGGATATATTGGGGTTTTCTAACCCATAAAAACTTATAAACACTCAAAAATTTTTAGAGAGCATAAAAAGATGGCAGAAGAAGGACAATTTAAAAGAAACATTGCATATAAACTAAAAATAGGGGATATCCTTCTTGGAAAACCAATTATAGATAATGAAAGATTTTCTTTTTTAGAATTAGGAGATAAAAGAATAGTGCGTGTAAATATAATAGGAAATATAGTAGATAAATACGAAAGTGATGGGGAAAGAAAATATATCTTCTTTAAGCTTGATGATGGTTCAGGACAAATTAGTCTTAAAGTATTTGGAGATGATATAGAAAAATTCAAAGAAATAAATCAAGGATTAACTGTTTTAGTTATTGGTACATTAAGGCACTGGAACAATGAAACATACATTCAACCTGAAATAATAAAAGAACAAAACACAAAATACCTTCTTGTAAGAAAATTAGAGCTTGAAAAAGGAGGAGATTCTATGAAAAAAGCACCCCCAATGGAAAGAAGCAAGATTGTTGCAATAAAAGATAGTATAATAAATTTAATCAAAGAAGCTGAAGAAAATGGGGGAATTGAGAAAGAGCAAATAATTCTAAAATTAAAAGAAACCTCTCCAGATATAATAAACCAAGAAATAAAAAAATTCCTTGAAGAAGGAATAATCTTTGAACCCCGCCCTGGAAAAGTAAGATATTTAGGTTAATTACTCATCAAAATCCTTATAAAGACATTCCTTTTTAGAAATTAATGACAGACTATGAAAAACTTCTTGATGAAGCATATAAAAAAGTTAAAGTTGTAGAAGGCAAATCAGATAGATTTGAAGTACCAGTAATAGAAGGACATATAGAAGGGAAAAAAACTATACTGACAAATTTCTTAATAATTGCATCATACATAAGAAGAAATCCAGAACATTTTCAAAAATTTATTCTTAAAGAACTTGCAACATCAGGACAGAGAGAAGGAGAAAGATTAATTCTTAACAATAAAATAGCAAGTTCTAAAATAAATGCAAAAATAGATAGATATGTTAAGGAATTTGTAATCTGTAAGGAGTGTGGAAAACCAGATACAGAATTAAAAAAAGAAAATAGATTAAGTTTTATGCAATGTTTAGCATGTGGTGCAAAGCATCCTGTTAGAGAAAAAATATAAAAAATATTAAAAAAATAAAATCTAAATATTTATAAAACAAAATTTCTTGAAAACCCTGTCCCAATTAAATTAAAAAGGGAGGTAAAAAATGGTTGAAGCTTATTGTGTAAAGTGTAAAAAGAAAGGACAAAAAATGAAAGAAGCTGTAATGACTCGAACTGCTAAAGGTGGATTTATGGCAAAAGGAAAATGTCCTGATTGTGGAACTATTATGTGTGCTATGATGTCTGCAGAAAAAGCAGAAAAAGCCATAAAAGATGGTAAAGCAAAAAAAGGTTACTAAAAATGTTTGTAAACGTAATAAAATCCTACAGGGATGTAGTAGCTATTTGCGATAAAGAATTAATAGGAAAAAAATTTGAAGAGGGTAATTTTCAATTAGATGTTAAAGAAAATTTCTTTAAAGGAAGAGAAGCTTCCACAGAAGAAGTCTCTAAAATAATGAAAGAAATGAAACTCGAAGATTCCACTTTTAATATTGTGGGAGAAAAATCAATAAAAATAGCACTAGAAACAGGTATAATAACAAAACAAGGTATAGGAAAAATAGATGGGATACCTTTTGCATTAGTACTTATATAATATAGTTAACAGCAATACAAATCTTTAATTTAAAATTTATTTAAATTTTTTACATATAGAAATAAAGCAATTACCTTTATTTGTAAGTTCATAATGAAAAGAACCCACAGTATCTCCTTTTTCTACAAGATATCCTTCTCTTACAAGATAATTGATTTCATGAATATTACCTTTCAAAATATCTAAATTTATCTTATCCTTTCCCTTAATTTTTGTCTTCAATAAATATTTAGCTCTAAATTCCAAATCGTTTTTATTATAATCCGCACTCATACAAACATCTCCAATAAGTTTTATTAAAAACAACAAATAGATTATAAATATTCTCTTAATTTAAACTATATATTTATAAAACATAATCTTTTATCTAAAATATGACAGACAAATTTAAAGAAAATAACCAAGAATTCTCAGAAGAAGAAAATGAAGTTAATGAGAATGAAAATTCTGAAGAAATAAAGATAGCAAGAGCAAAAATACCAAGAGGAGAAGAAGTTATAGGTATTATTGAAGAAAGACTTGGAGGAAATAAAATGAAGGTTAAATGTCTTGATGGAAAAACAAGAAATTCTCGTGTTCCTGGAAGATTAAAAAGAAAACTATGGCTTAGACCAGGAGATACAGTCCTTGTTGAGCCCTGGGAATTAGATAAATCTAAAGGAGACGTAATCTTCAAATATCCCTCAAATCAAATTGAATGGCTTAAAAGAAATGGATATCTGAAAACAGAAGAAAAAGAATTCTAAGGTTCCAATATTACTAAAATATACCAAACTCAATATTTATTAACCTAAATTTCTATTTAAAATTATGAAAAGAGGAGATAAAAAAGGACTCTCTACAGTTATTGCAACTCTTTTAATAATTCTTCTAGTTCTTGTTGCAGCAGGAATAATCTGGGTAGTTGTAAAAAAGGTAATAAGTAAAAATTCAGAGTTGGTTGCTTTTGAATCAACTACAGTAGATTTAGAAATAATTTCTGTGACACAGCCAAAAAACCCTGCTACAGGAAATATAATTTCAACAAAAGTAAAAGTTAGGAGAAATCCAGGAGAAGGAGAAATAGTAGGATTAATATTTTCTATAACAAATAAGAATGGAGAATCTTATGTTTTTGAAAAAAATGAAAGTATAAAACAGTTAGAAGTAAAATTATTTGAACTTGATTATAATGGTTCAATAGTTAGTATATCTGTAGCACCTATATTCTTAACAGAATCAGGAAAAAAAGTAATAGGGAACATAGGAGACACCCATTATGAACCAGATTATAGAGGAGCAGGAAGTGGGACAGGAGAGGATGATGATTGTACTCCAGATTGTATTCGTGGAGCAGCAGGATATGTATTAGAATGTGGGCCCTCAGAAAATAACTGTGGAAGTTGTGGTACATGTTCTTCTCCTCTTTTATGTGATTATGGAATTTGTTGTGAGATAGGACATCATAATTACCAAGGAACATGCCAACCAGATTGTGACCCATCTGATTGTGGAACAAGACAATGTGGTCCTGCTCCAGCAAAACCAGGATGTGGAGAAAATTTCTGTGGAACATGTAATGAACAAAACGGAGAAGTATGTAATGAAAACACTTGGACTTGTGATGTTTGTGTTCCTACATGTGGACCAACACAAAATTGTGGATTAGACCCTACATGTCACTCAAGCTGTGGAGAATGTAATGAACAAAATGGAGAAGTATGTAATACATCTAATATGTGTGAGGTATTTGTTGAACCTATTGAAAATACAGGGTATGTTAATTCTTATTGGCCAAGACCAGATGGACGTATGCTTTTTGATAGTGATGATTTACCAAAGGACAAAACAGTAATTGACTTTTATAGACATTATGTAAGATTCCCAGAAAATCAAAATATGAAAAACGAATGTTTAATGATATATGACTTTGTAACACCAATAAATCCTAATACATATAACATGAGTTATGTTAAAATTTCTGAAAACCCTACTAAAATAGAAGATGGGGACAAATATGAAATATACCAAACTATACAAGGATGCTGTCAAGGGGGTTATTGTTAAATACTATAAAAAACTCTCTTAATAAAACATGAAAAAGATAATCTCTGAAAAGGTAATAAGGATAATAAAAAATAAGGCAAATTTAGAAAAAGAATTAGATGTAAAACTAAATATAATTGGAAAAGAAATAACAATAATTGGTGAACCTGAAGAAGAATACATTGCAGAAAAAGTAATAGAAGCTATTGACTTTGGTTTCCCAATATCAAGTGCACTTTCAATTAAAAAAGAAGAATTTTTATTTGAAATTTTAAATATAAAAGAATACACTAATCAAAAAGATTTTGAAAGAGTAAGAGGAAGGATAATAGGAAAAGATGGAAAAGCATTAAAAACCATTTCAACCCTAAGCAACTGTCATATTGAACTTTCTGGAAATAAATTAGGAATAATAGGAGAAGCAGAATGTATAAGAAATGCAGAAGAAGCTTGTAAACTCTTAATTAAAGGAACAAAACACTCTAATGTATATTCTTATTTAGAAAAACACGGACATTCAGAACCCCTCCTAGATTTAGGATTAAAAGAAGCAAAAAGCACAGGAAAAAATAAAAAAATCAACAAACAATAATTTTAAATAAGGTTCTAAGCTAAATCTTTTATAAAAATGACCTGGTAGCTCAGTTGGTTAGAGCGCACGGCTGTTAACCGTGAAGTCGCAGGTTCGAGTCCTGCCCGGGTCGCTTTATTTTTAAATATACAATTACTCATTATTTTATGAAAGAAAAAGTTTTAGTAGCAATGTCAGGTGGAGTAGATTCAAGTGTTGCAGCTCTTCTTCTTAAAAAACAAGGATATGAAGTAATAGGGGCCTTCATGAAAAATTGGTCTGACACAAAAGACCCTTTAACAGGAAGATGTGCTTGGAGAAGTGAAAGAAAAATGGCATTAAAAATAGCATCTAAATTAAATATTCCTCTTATCACATTAGACTTTGAAAAGCAATACAAAAAAGAAGTTATCAATAAAATGTTTGATAAATACAAAAAAGGTATTACTCCTAATCCAGATATTGATTGCAATCAAAAAATAAAATTCCCTCTCCTTTTAAAAGAAGCTCAAAAAAGAAAAATAAACTTAATTGCAACAGGACATTATGCTAGAGTTAAAAAAAGTAAAAACAAAGATAAAAAAGATATGTATGAACTTCTAAGAGGAAAAGACGAAACAAAAGACCAATCTTATTTTCTTTACAAAATAACCCAAGAAGAACTCTCACACTGTTTATTTCCAGTTGGAGAATATACTAAAGAAAAAGTAAGAGAAATTGCAAAAGAAAACAATTTTCCAAATTATAACAAAAAAGGAACTGTTGGAATATGTTTTGTAGGAAAAGTAAACCTAAAAAAATTCCTGCAAAAGAAAATAAAACCAAAAAAAGGAAAGATTCTTAACCCTGATGGAAAGATTATTGGAGAACATGATGGAATTTATTATTATACTATAGGACAGAGATTAGGCCCAAGATATGGATTTGAAATAGACAGGGGAAATAAAAATAAACCCTCCAAATGGTATGTTGCAAAAAAAGATGTAAAAACAAATACAATCACTGCAGCTCCTGAAAATCATCCCTTAAATTTTAGAAAAAACATAATAATAAAAAATTTACATTTAATTTCAAATAAAAAAGAAACATTTCAAAATAAGCCAACAAAAGTTTTCTCAAGAATACGTCATGTAGGGGAATTACTTCCTAGTATCTTTCATTATAACAAAAAAACAAAGCAATTTCAAATAACCTTAAATGAAGCAATAACAGGAGTAAGTGAGGGACAAGCAGTAGTAATATATGAAAAAGACAAAGTTATTGGTGGAGGAGAGATAATCTTCCAATAAATAAAAATAAGAATAATTTTTAAACTACACTCTCTTAATTTAAATATGGGTGTTGAAAGATTAATCAAGGCAAGAAGAAGTATAAGGAAATTCAAATCTTCTAAACCTGACTGGAGAGAGATAATTGAATGTATTGATAGCACAAGATATGCTCCAATGGCAGGAAACAATTTTTCTTTGAAATTTATTTTAGTTGAAGATGGAGAAAAAATACAAAAACTCGCAGAAGCAGCACAACAAAATTTCATCACTAAAGCAAAATATGTTATAGTTGTTTGTACAACTCCTGGAAGAACTGAAACAGCTTATGGTGAAAGAGGAAGCAAATATCTTAAACAGCAAGCAGGTGCAGCAATACAAAATTTACTTTTAAAATTAACAGAATGCAAATTAGCAACATGTTGGGTAGGGCATTTTGTAGATGAACAAGTTAAAGATATATTGGATGTTCCAGATGAAATAGATGTTGAAGCAATGTTCCCAATAGGTTATCCATATGAAAAACCAAAAGAAAAGAGATATATTGAATTAGACAGCATTTTATACTTTAACAGATATGATAACAAAAGAATGGAAGAAGAATCTAAGTTAAGCGCTTAATCTGCTTAATCTACATCCTCCATAAAAACATTTCTAAAATTATAATTTCTTATATCTTTTGAATATTCATACTGATAATTTTCTATCTGCTTCCCAGTTAATTCTAATTTTCCTGTAAATAAACTTTTAAACCATCCAGTTCTATAATCTCCAGTTGTCTTTCGATAATCTCTAATTAAACCCCTTTTTTCTAAAACAAAATTATTATCATTAATAACAGTTATTCCTTTTATTGCACATATGCTTGCCTTACAAGAATCAAGTTCAAGAATCTTAGACAAATTTTCAATAAGGTTCTTTCCCATAAACATTAATAGAAAAATTAGTTTATAACAACTATTCTTCTTAAAAATACAATAAAACTATTAAAAAACATTATGAGGGGAAAATCCCCTCAAGAAAATAAAAAAATAAATTAAAAATTAATCAAAGTTTATCTCCAAACCTCTATACCCAAGTCACTAATTTCCCTCGAAGGAGACGAAGAATAGTGTTCTTCAATATCCTTTCCAAGGACATATGGAGACTTGACTCCGGTCATTATTGTGATAACTCTAACTCTTCCAGAGAAATCTTTACTAATTCTTGCACCAATAATAACCTGAGCTTCTGTACCTAAGTTTTCTGAAACTGTTCTACCAATAAGATCAAACTCTTCTAATTTCAAATCAGGTCCACAAGTTATATGAATCAATGCTCCGCTAGCACCTCTGTAATCCACATCAAGTAGAGGATGAGTAAGGGCTTGCCTAACTGCTTCATTAACTTTATCCTGAGAGTCGCTTTCACCAATACCAATAACTGATACTCCACCATTCTTCATTATTGCTGAAACATCAGCATAATCAAGATTAATTAATGAAGGCAATGTAATTGTTTCAACAATACCCTTAATCATAGTAGATACAAGCTCATTTGCAACTGCAAATGCTTGCTCAATTGGTAATTGACCTGCGATATCAACGAGTCTGTTATTATCTAATACAATACAAGTATCAGTAACTTCTCTTAATTCTTGCAATCCAAATTCTGCCTTATCAATTCTAGCTTTTTCAGATTCAAATGGCATTGTTATAACACCGATAACAACTGCACCTGATTCCTTAGCTATCTGGGATACAACTGGAGCAGAACCAGTTCCTGTTCCACCACCCATACCAGCCAATACAAAAACCATATCTGCACTTCCTACTGCCCTCTTAAGTTCAGACAAAGCTTCTTTAGCAGCTTCTCTACCTATTTTTGGTTTTCCACCTGCACCAAGACCTCTTGTCAATTCCTTACCAATAAGGATTTTCTCGTCAGCCTTAGTTACACTTAGATGAAGAGCATCTGTATTACAAGCATAGATTGTAGCACCATTTATACCTTTATTAAAAAGCCAAGTTACAGCGTTACTACCCATACCTCCGCAACCAATAACTTTTATGTTAGCTTTTCCAGCTTTTAATTCATCAAAGTTAATGCTGTGTGTAGCAGTATTTGCTATTGCTTCTTTTGCAAAATCTAAAACCATCTCTTTTTTATCCTCCTTTCAACTCTATATAAACCCACTAAGCAGATTTTCATATAAAAAAGTAGCAACCTCTATTTATAAGAATTATGGAAATAAAAAATAGATAACATTACTATAAAATGAGAAAAATACAATATATTTTCAATAAAACAAATCTTAAATAAAATATAAATTAAATTGCTTTTTCTAATCTTTTAATTTTCTCCCATCCTCTTTCCATCTTATAATTAGACATACTAAGAACAAGTTTCAAAAATTCATCGTCTACAAGTATTTTATTATTTTTAATTATAGGAAACTCAAATCTCTCACTGCTATTTATCTCCACAACTATATTTCTGTCAAAAGTAAGAATACTACTTCTTTTAAAACCAAGAAATTTTGCTTTCTCCAAAATATATGTTGCTTTTTTTAAATCCCTACAAGCAATATGTAAGATAGGGGGCTCTAACTTAAACTTAATAATATCATTTTTATTTAACAATGAATTCAAAATTTCTTTAAAATCATCAAAATACACTTTCTCATGCCATATTTTCAAAAACAAATCTTTTCCTTTTTTATCTTTAGATATCATTAAAATAACTCTTCCAGAACAACTACTAGTAGTATAGAAATCAGAAGTTTTATTTATCTTTTCACATAACTTTTTAATCTTATCGTCCCATTCTCCTGCAGAAGACCTATCTATTTTTGAAAGCACTGCATTTTTTCTTTGAACAAATCTATCTCTTGGCATATTATTCCTTAATCTTCTTAGCTTTCTTAAATTCTTTCATTAAGTATTTATCAAGTTTTTCTGGATGTTTTCTACAATAATATTCTATTTCACTAGAAGATTTATGAGCCTTCTCATAACCCATTCCTTTACTCATCAAATTCCTTTCATGAACCTCATGCAATAAAACAAATTTTATTTCAGAAGGGTCTAAGTCATCATCTAGCCATATCTCATTACTCGGTATAAAACTATAAACTTTATCGTGTCCTCCTTCAGTAAAATCCAAAAAAAACAATCCTCTAACCAATTCTCCATTAACAATCCAAACTTTAATCTTCCCCTTACTATATTCTTTTATTAATTCTTTATATACACTTTTAAAAATATTTCCTTTATTCTTTTTTATACCAATATGTTTTTGAATTAGTTTAGATTTACTTCTCTCTCTTTTTTCAATTCTATTTGCAATTTTACGAGCAGATTTATAATCCATACCTTTAGAAAGAAGTCTGTTCATAATAAACATAGTATCAATAAAATACCTTGCCTCTCCAGGATTATTTTCCTTATCTATCCAAAACTCGTCCTTAGGTATAAACCTAAACCTATAATATTGACCATAATTAGTAAATTCTCTGTCAATGTTGCCCCTTATATATTTTCCATTAACAATCCATACTTTAAAACCAGAGATTTTTGTTAATTTTTTAATATAAACCTTCTTAATCACACTCTCTTTCATTAAATGACTATGAAAGATTAATTTAAATATTTGATGATTTATTTAGATTAAATCTAAGAAATAAATATTTTCTTGAATCTATTCATTCTTTCTCCAATATTTCACACTTTATATTATTTTCTTCACAAAGGTCTTTAAATTCATTAGCATCTTCATTAACTCCTACTATAGAACCAAAATGCATTGGGATTGCAATTGAAGGTTTTATAAGTTTAGCTGCTTCAACAGCTTCTTCAACATTCATTGTAAATCTTCCCCCAATAGGAAGAAGTGCAACAAATTCTTTTCCAGGTTGTTTATATCCAGTGAGTTTTTGCATCTCAGGAATTAAATCAGTATCTCCTGCATGATAAATAATCAAATTATTAAGTTTAAGCAAATAACCCACCCATCCTTCGTCCTTTAAATGAAAATGTTTATCTAAATTATAAGCTGGGAAAGCTGAAATCTTAATCTCCCCAATCTCTAATTCTTTTCCAGGTTCAACAATATCAATTTTAACAGGGACATCAAATCTAGTTATTTTACTCTGAGAATCTGCTGTCAAGATTATTCTCGTTCCATCTTGAACTATCTTCTTAAGGTCAGCTACACTACAATGATCATAATGACTATGAGTAATTAAGATTATATCTGCTTTTTCCAAACCTTCTTTTATATTATACGGGTCTATATAGATTATTCTTGAATTTTTTATAAAAAATCCAGAATGACCCAACCACTTTAATTCAACATCTCCTACCTTCATTAAAGTAAACAAAGAAACATGTTTTTTAAAGATTATTGTAAAAATTAAGAAAATGAGGGAACTTCTATCTAATTTAAATATAAAGGTACAGAAGCCCCATGAAAACTATTAGAACTTACATATCATCATCGAAGTATTCGCCATCAGAATCTTCGTCATCAAATTCTTCATCGTCTTCATCTTCAGGCATTTCCTCTTCATCATATCTAGGCATTGTTATACCTCCAAATTTAAATATCATCTACTTTTCTTCAATATTTTTAAATCTATTGATACACTCAAAAATAGATAAAAATAAGTGGAAAAGCTTAAAAAAGCATATTCTATGGATAAATTATCAAAATGGGAAATTATTATGTTGATGCGCTAAGAGGACGTGAAAAAAAGACAGAAACAATTCTTTCTCCAAAAAGACAAATTGTAAAATATCAAAAAGAAAAATGCTATATGTGTGAAAAAAATCTTGGAACTGCAATGTGTTATTTTGCAGAGATTGAAGGCCCAGATATGAACACAGGCATAAACGGAAAATCAACAAGAGCAATTTGTTCTTCATGTTTCTTTTCTCTTGGAAAAAATCCAGTAAAGCAAGCAAGAAAATCAAGAGACACAGAAAAAGAAAAAACAAAAGCAAAAGAAAAACAACAAGAGGAAGAAGAAGTTAATTTATTCAAAGAATTAAGACTTAAACACAACACAAAAGAAGAAATGTATTCTCAGTGGGATTAAATATAATTCTATAAAATTAATTAGAAATTTAAGGGGTAAATCTCGTCATTGTTCTTGGAAATGCAATTGCATCCTTTATAGTATCTAATCCACATATCCAAGATACAACTCTCTCAACACCCATACCAAATCCTCCGTGAGGAACACTTCCGTATTTTCTCGTATCCAAATAAAATGAATATTGTTCTGGTTTTTCTCCCATCTCAATCAATCTTTTCTTAATTTTATCAGGGTCAGCTTCTCTCTCACTTCCCCCAATTAATTCTCCATATCCTTCAGGCCCAATAAAATCACATCCATTAACAACTTTAGGATTTCCTTCTGTTCCCTTCATATAAAATGCCTTAACTTCCTTAGGATAATTTGTAACAATTATAGGAGTATCATACAACTTACTCAATTCATCTTCTTCAATTGTTCTCAAATCTTTTCCCCAAGGAATTTTAACCTTACATTTATCTTTCAAAATTTTCAAAGCATCATCATAAGTTATTCTTGGAAAAGGTTTTTTTACAGTCGGTTCTAATTTTTTAATATCTCTTTCTAAAATTTCTAATTCTGGTTTATTTTCATTTAAAACTCTTTTAACAATATTTTTTATTAGTCCTTCACCATAGTCTTGTATGTCTTTGAATGTAGCCCATGCAACTTCCATCTCAGCATGCCAATATTCAGTTAAATGTCTTGAAGTTTTACTTTCCTCGGCTCTAAAAGAAGGAGCTAAAGTATAAATTTTTTCAAGAGAAAAAATAGCAGGTTCAGCATACAATTGCCAAGTTTGTGCTAAAAAAACTCCTTTTTTTCCAAAATAATCCACATTAAACAAAATGCTTCCACCTTCACACTGAACTGCCTGAAAAATAGGACTTTGATATTCATAAAATCCATTATTTCTAAAATATTCATGAATTGCATTAAATACTGTACTTCTAATTTTCAAAACAGCAGTCATCTTTCTGCTTCTTAACCATAAGTGTCTTCTATCTCCAAGCAATTCTTCATTCAAATCTTTATTTATTGGGAAATCCTCTGCAATTTGAATTATATTTATTTTTTTAACCTGAATCTCAAATCCAGTAGGAGCTCTTTTATCTTCTTTTATCTCTCCAATTATCTCTAAAGAACTTTCAATCTTAATTTTATCAATTTCATCCCATTGTTTTTCAAAATTTTTTCTTTCTAAAACACACTGGATTATATTTGAACTATCTCTTAATACAATAAATTTCATAGCATTGCTCCCTCTTTCTCTATAAACCCATCCACGCACTGCTACTTCTCCTTTGGCTTGGTCTTTGGACGAGCCAGACCTAACTTGTGAGTGTCTCGCCTTTTCAATTGCCTCTTGAATTGAAATAAATTTTTGAGTATGTGTTTTCATAATTAAACTTAAGAAAAAATGGTTTAATAAATTTATCTACTATTACTAATCTTTATATACAAGAATTTTTAATGAATTTAATGGTAAATAAAGACACATTCACAATAATTCACAAAGACAAAAAAACCTCTGCAAGAATAGGAATTCTTCAAACAAAAAAAGGAAAAGTTGAAACTCCTTTTTTTATGCCTGTTGCAACTCGTGGAAGTGTTAAAACTCTCACTTCAGAAGAACTCCAAGAAATGAAAGTTCCTGCAGTTATATCTAATGCACTAATACTCTCTTTAAGAGAAGGTATAATAATCACAGACAAATTCAAGGGAATTGGAAAATTCATGAACTACAAAGGAATAAATTTTACAGATTCTGGAGGATTTCAGATGTATTCTCCAAGCATTTATTTAAAATCAACAAAAGAAGGAGTTATCTTCAGAAATCCTCTAAATGGTGAAAAAATATTAATGACTCCTGAAAAAAATATGGAATTACAACTAAAAATATCAAGTGAAGTTGCAATGTGTTTAGATTCTATGCCTATGTACCATAACACTACAAAAACACAAATTGAAGACTCTGTAAATAAAACAACAATATGGGCAAAAAGATGTAAAGTCCACCACGACACACTACAAAAAAACTTACCAAAATCTAAACGTCAACTTCTCTTTGGAATAATTCAAGGAGGGAAATATGAAGACCTTAGAGAAACTTCAACAAAACAATTGCTAAAATTAGATTTTGATGGATATTCTATTGGAGGATTTGGTTTAGGTGAAACAATTCAAGAAGAATTTAATATTGTAAAACAAGTAAAATCTCTTCTTCTAGAAAACAAACCAGTTTATTTAATGGGTATTGGAACTCCTATTGAGATATTAAAAGGAATAGAATTAGGAGTTGATATTTTTGATTCAAGAATGCCAACACAAAATGCCCGCAGAGGAACTCTTTTCACATCAGAAGGAAAACTACGTATCTTAAGAGAAAATTGTAAATTCAGTCCTGAACCAATAGACAAAAACTGCAAATGTTTTGTATGTAAAAACTATAGCAGAGCCTTCATCCGTTACCAATTAATACACGATGAACTTACAGGAAAAAAACTTGCAACTTACCACAATATTTACTATTTAACAAAACTTATAGAAACTGCAAAAGAAAAAATTAAGCAAGGAACATTTCAAAGCTTTTTAAAAGAAGTTGAAGAAAAGTATAACGAATAAATAAAATTAAGGAGTTAATCTAGTTCTATCTCTTGGAAACATTGTAGCTTCCTTAACATTATCCAATCCACATATAATCTGAGTTAATCTCTCTAATCCAATTGACCATCCAGAATGTGGAGGAGCTCCAAATCTAAAACTATCAATATAATCCTTAAAATTATTTGGATTAAGTCCTTTAGTTTTCAATCTTGCTATCAGTAAATCTGGTATATGTATTCTCTGACCTCCAGAAGAAATTTCAATTCCCCCATAAAGAGCATCAAAGCCCTCACTTAATTTAGCATCTTTCTTTTCATCTTTAGTCATAATATAAAATGGTTTAATTGAAGTAGGCCACGAGTGTGTAAAAACTATATCTCCAGGATACATCTCGCAAAGTTTTCTTTCTTCTTCTGGAGTAAAATCCTCTCCAATCTTTCCACCAACTTTCTTAATTGCTTCTTCATAACTCAAATAAACTCCTTTTGGAACTTTCAAATGTTTTATTCCAAGAATCTCAAGTTGGTTCTTACATTTTTCTAAGACTTGTTTAATTATAAACTGCACAACTTCTTCAAGCTCTTTCATAATAGACATCTGGTTTGTAAATGCACATTCAATATCCATCTGTCTTATTTCATTTATATGTCTAGTAGTATTATGTTTCTCTGCTCTCCAAACAGGAGTTATTGTAAATGTTTTTCCTAAAGAACAAGCCAACATTTGTTTATACAATTGAGGAGATTGAGCTAAATATGCTTTCTGCTCAAAATACTGCACAGAAAATAATTCTGTTCCTCCTTCTGAAGCTGCACTTATAATACAAGGAGGCTGTATCTCAATAAAATCTTTATTGCAAAAATGCTCTCTGAATGAATTAGCTATAACTGTCTGTATTTCAAAAATAGCCTGAATCTTTGGTTTTCTTATATCTAAAAATCTATAATCTAACCTATTCTGGAATTCTGTTGTAGTTGTTTTCTCATTAACATGAATAGGCAACTTTTCTGCAGGACTTACAATCTCTAAACTTTCAACATCAACTTCAATATCTTTTCTTGTAAATTCTGCTTTAACTTTCGCAGATTTTGTCTTTCCTTTAATTTCAACTGCACTCTCAAGACTCAAATTTGATAATTTCTCTAATTCTTTGCCTTGAACAACACATTGAACAATACCTGTTTTATCTCTAAGTAAAACAAAACCTAATTTAGCAAGAACTCTTACTTCATATACCCAACCTTTCAACAAAACTACTTTTCCTACTTTTAATTCTTTAACATAACTTGTTTCCATGATTAAAATAAAAGAAGAAAGGGGTTTTTTAATTTATCTAGTATAAAAAATCTATAAATTAATTATCTTATGTCCTGCAACACCCAAATTATAAACTTCTGTTTTACCAATTTTGGCTTTACCTTCACCTTCATGGATATGCCCGCAAAAAACATATTTAGGTTGGTATTTTTTAATATAATCTAAGATAACTTTACTTCCTGCATGTTTCCCAATCCAATCTTTAGGTGGATTATATTTTGGAGAAACTTTATCTAAATAACCATAAGGAGGCTGATGACAGACTAAAATATCTAAAGATTTAAAATTATTCAAAATTCTCTTTGCCTTAACTGTTTCTTTTTTTGCTTTCTTTAATTTTTTATTATAATCAGAAGGTTTAAACTCTTTAACCCAACTTGTATCTATAAAATACTCTAAAAAACCTATTCTTAAACCAGAAATATTTCTAACAGCATTTTTAACTAAATAAAAATTATTAAGATTACTAACACCTTCCCTAAGATAAGGTAATTTAACTTTAAATTTAGTTTCATCTTTTTTAACCTCTGAACCTTTTATCATATCTGCTCCAACATTTCCCAAAATAGAATAAGTTGGAACTGTTTTTGAAATATATTTTAAAATACCCATAGTAGAATCATAAATCTCCGAATAAATTCTCTTAACATCTGTTTTAGTTAATTCTAATTTTGGTAGTCCTTCTTTTTGCCTTTTAATATCCTCAAAAAATCTTTTTCTAGCAAAATCAGCTTTACCTATATCTCCTGTTATTAAAACCAAATCAATTTCTCTCAAAGAAATATTCTTAATTTTGTTTATCTCCCCATGTGGGTCTCCCACAGCTAAAATCTTCATCTTATTCCTTATTCATCAATTTATTTATTACATCCATTGCTTGTTTACCATTAATCTTTCCTTTAAACTTCGCCATAACCAAACCCATATATGCATTAGCATTTAATCCTGGTTTTTCTTTTATTATCTTAAGAATTTCTTCTTCAATTTCAGAATTATCTACTTTTTCTATCTTTATAGCTTCTTTAAAGTCCATTCCTTTAACAAGATTAATTAGAATATCTTTAACATCTCCTTCAACTATCTTCTTTTTATTTAATAACCTTAAAATATCACCATAATAATCCATGACTTGTTCTTCAACTTCTTCAAGAGTTTTGTTTTCTTTAGAAGCTATTTCTTTTGGGAATAAAACAATCATCTTGGCAATAAAATTAAGATTAGAATAAATTTCTGCAAGAGATTTCAATTCTTCTATCTTGTCCTCACCTAAAATTAATTTAACCATCTCTTCACTCAATCCTCTTTCTCTAAGTTCACCTGCACTCTCACTTCTCAATTTAGGTAAATCCTTCTTTAAACTATCAATAAAATCTCTAGATAGTTTAAGCAAAGGTAAATCAGTTTCAGGATACATTCTATCTGCACCAGGCATAGGTCTTAAAAATTCTGAACTACAGTCAGGTAAAGCATTCCTAACTTCTGGTTGAGTTGGAGTTCCCTCATCATAAAGTTCTTTTTGTCTTAAAACCTCGTTTTCAATTGTTTTAATAAATGTTCTCATATCCTGAACACCCTTCATTTCAACTCTATTGCCTTCTAAAATAGAAATATTAACATCCTGCCTTATAGTCCCAATCCCTCTTTTAACTTTGCAACTTCTCAAAACATCTCCAATATACATTGCAACTTCTTTAGCTTGTTCAGCAGATTTAATGTCTGGAGATGTTGCAATTTCAACTAACGGTATCCCTAATCTATCTAAATTCCAATACACTTTCTCTCCTTCCACCTTCACCTTTCTTGCAGCATCTTCTTCCAAACAAATTGTTTCAATACCCACTCTCCCAAAATCAGTTTCAACATATCCATCTCTTGCAATTAAAACAGTTCTCTGAAATCCAGAAGTATTACTCCCATCTATCACTGTCTTTCTCATAATCTGTGTTACAGGAATTATTTTACAATTAAGAAGCAACGCAATCTGAAGTGCTATCTTTAAAGCATCTTCATTTATTTCATGGGGAGGCTCTTCATCTAATTCAATTAAACAAGTACTATTTCTATACCCCTGATAAACAAAAGTCTTCTTCAAAGAAGCCTGATATTCTGCAGCCCTATCCACTTCTCCTGATTCTCCTGCAACTGCATGTAATTTTCTCTCAACATAAAAATCAGGTAAATCTCCTCTTAATATAGAAGGACAATTACAAAATAATTTATGCGTATCTAATTGTTGATGTATTTCCAAACCTGATTTAAATTTCAGTTTTGAATAATCGATATCTGACATAAAAAAATTAAACAAAGAGGGTTTATTAAAATTTTGAATTAAAAAGAAGGCTTAATTAGATTTACCATTAAACCGCCCTGCTCATTTTTAAAGTATTTAACCTGGTTAAAACATTTGTGCATTGTTTTTGTACCAACTCCACTATGTCCTTTTGGAGCATAATTTTTTCCACAAAAGGAATAAAAATCCTTTGCAGAATCTAAAGAATTTTCTTTTTTATTTTCACGTATCAAAAATATGTAAGGAATAAAATTACCATTAATAGTCCCACCTTCATCTCCCACAACATATTCTATATTTCCTTTTGAAAAATTTCTTAATAAAAAAATATTTTTATTATTATCCTCTAAATTACCGTGCTCATATGCATTCTTAATTGCCTCACAAATACCTGGAATTGTTTGGCTTAAATAAAAATAATCTGCTCCTTTTTTAGTTAAATCATCTTCCAAAATATCAATTATCCTGCCTAGATTAAGACCCTTCTTAGGGATAAATGAAAAATCTTTAAAATTCTTTGGTGTTCTAAAAAATCCTGTATCATAATCTTTTAAATTAATCTCTTTATTAAATTCAGCTCTAACTAAAGAGTTTAAGTTACTAATATCAAATAATTCGTTACATAATGGGGCCATTTTAAGTAAAATATTAAGGCTTATTTTACTTATAAACCTTTCTATATGTTACTATGTGTTAGTTACAACTAATTAATAATTAAACTTATAATTAGATTTAAACTAATTAAATAATGAAAAAGAAAGAAGTGATAAGAAAGAATGTGCGTTCAATATTTCGTCCAACTAATTTTGGACAAAAAGCATCAGATAAAATAACTATTTGGATAGGTAGTTGGCCATTCATTATTTTATTTGTATTGCTTTTAATAATCTGGATTGTTGCAATTATTCTATTATCAAAAGATACATTAGATATAGACCATTTTCTTATACTTAATTTATTTTTATCTTGTGTAGCAGCCATACAAGCACCAATAATATTAATGTCTCAAAACAGATCAAGTCAAAAAGACAGAAAAAGAATGGAATATGATTACCAAGTAGATAGAAGAACTGAAAAAGAAATTAAAAAAATAAAAATACAGCTTGATAGGATAGAAAGTAAACTAAATCAAAGAAAATATTAAATACTTAATAAAATTAAATATAAGATGGTATTAAAAAACAGTATAATAGAAAAATTAGCTACTGAAGGAAAAATAACTTATATTCCCGCTAAAGAATCAAAAAAAATCTATGACAACCTAATTAAAAGAGGTATAGAATATAAGAGAAAATATAAAAGAAAAGAGTTTTATTCACATATTGCAGCAAGTGAATTAGTTCTTAATTCCTAATTACTCTTCCAATCTTTTATTAAACTCCCCTGAAATATTCTGAAGCATTTTTTCTTTTATTAAATTTTTAGATTTCATCCATTCCTTATTTCCCAAAACCCATCCAAGCTTAACTAATGCTGTTTCTGAAAGCATATCTCCTAAATAGATAACTCCTGCATCAATAAGTTTTCTTCCATTTGAATAAACCAATCCATCCACTCTTCCATTAATACACTGAGAAGTTCCACAAAAAATCATGCCTTTCCCTGAAAGAGTTCTTATCTTTTTTATCCAAGACTCTGAAGAATTTCCAATTCCACTCAATTCTAAAACAATTCCCTTATACTTCTTTCCATAGTAAAAATCAAGTATATCAGGAGATTGGCCAGGGTAGAATTTAATCAATGCTACTTTTTCTTCAAAATTCTTAAGACATTTAGCTTTTTTCACATCTCCTCTTTTATTAAATGAACTTAATATTTCCAAGTTTCCATTAGGATAAACTCTTGCAATACTTTTTCCATTAACCACCTTAAACGCATCCCTTCTTGAAGTATGCAATTTCCTTACTTTTGTACCAGGCATTACATTGCAAAAATTATCTTCTGAATTAGCATGTCCAACTAAAACAACTTCAGCAATATCACTAATTCCAGCAATTATAGAAGAACAAATCAAATTAAGATTCGCATCAGAACTTGCTCTGTCAATACTTCTCTGAGAATAAGTTAAAACAACAGGCTTATTTAATTTTCCAAGCATAAAACTAAGTGCAGCAGAAGTATAATGTAAAAAATCTGTTCCATGTGTTATAACTACTCCACGAATATTTGAATCATTTAATAATTTTTCACATAATTTTGCTAATTTTTGCCAATCTTTAAAATTCATTTCTTCAGAAAATTTCATAAATGGAGTTTCTATCTTTAAAACATTAACTCTCTCAAATAATTCTGGATAAAATCTAAACAAACTTTCAGGACTATCTAAAGGATGAACTCCTCCTGTTTTTGAATCATATTTAGAAGAAATTGTTCCTCCTGTTATAATCATAGCAATATTTGGTTTTGAAGGGTCTTTTTTAATTTCTTTATCTACATCTTTCTCTTTAAACTCTTTCAAAACCTTTAACTTAATTATCTCCTTTTTGTTTAATCCAATATTATATCCATTACTCAATTTAAGTAAGATTATTCCTTTCTCAGAATCAGGACTTTCAAGAAAAGTTCCTTCATATATAACCTTTCCAAAATGAACCTCAACTAAATCTCCTGGTTTAGCTGACTCAATCTTTGAAACTCCAGAAAAACGCTCTGATTTTACTCTTACTTTTTTCTTTAAATTTTTTACCATATTAAATAAAAAGAAATACTAATTAAAAACTTAATGATATGAGCCCAGGAGGAATTGAACCTCCATCATCGGGGTATTCCGAAGCCCGCTCGCGATAATAAATAATTTAGTTTCGCAAACTTCTTCACCGAAACCCGAAATTCTATCCGTTGAACTATGGGCCCTATATATTAAACAGGTCTAAAACCTTTTTATACTTTAATATTTAAACATAAACAATCAAATCAAATAATTTTAAATATGCTCTTTAGTTCATATAAACATGACAGAAAAGAAAATCAAAGAAAAAACTCAAGAAAAATCACAAGAAGGAATTACAGTTAAAAAAGAGGAAAATTTCTCTGAATGGTTCACACAAATTATTGAAAAAGCAGAACTAGTTGATTTAAGATTAGATGTTAAAGGATTCACAATAATCCGCCCATGGGCAGCTTTAACAATAGAAAACATGTTTGAACACTTGGAAAAAGAATTACAAAAAAAAGGACATAAACCAACATTCATGCCTTCAATAATACCTAAAGAAAACCTAATGAAAGAATCAGAACATGTTCAGGGGTTTACACCAGAGGTATTTTGGATTAAAAACACAGGAGACAACAAAGAACTTGCATTAAGACCAACTTCTGAAACTCTTTATACTCCTATGTTTAAACTCTGGATAAGAAGTCATAGAGATTTACCTTTAAAGCTATACCAAAGAGGCTCAGTTTTTAGAATGGACACTAAAGCCACGCGTCCATTAATACGAGGAAGAGAATTTATTTGGATTGAATGTCATGATGCCTTTGCAACAAGAGAAGAAGCAGAAGCTCAAGTACAAGAAGACATAGATACAACAGAAAAAGTAATGCATCAGATTTATGGGGTGCCTTTCTTACCTATGAAAAGACCAGAATGGGATAAATTTGCAGGAGCAGAATACACTGTAGGCTCAGATTGTTTTATGCCAGATGGAAAATTAATTCAGCAACCTTCAACACATTTAATGGGACAAAAATTTTCAAAAGCATTTGATGCAACATTCAAAAACAAAGAAGAAAAAGAAGAATATCTCTGGACAACTGCCTATGGCCCTGCAGTCTCAAGAATATTGGCCTCAGTTATTGCTACTCATGGAGATGATTCTGGAATGATTTTGCCTTACTCTATCTCCCCAATACAAGTAATAATAATTCCAATATTTAATGCAGAAAATAAAAATAAAATAATAAAAAAAGCAAAAGAAATATCTGATAAATTAGAAAAAGAAAATATAAATGTAGAGATAGATGAAAGAGAATACAAAAGACCAGGAGAAAAATATCATATTTGGGAACTAAAAGGAGTTCCATTCAGAATAGAAATAGGTGAAAAAGAAATAAAGAACAATGAAGTAATATTATTTACAAGAGACATAAAGAAAAAAGAGAAAATAAAGTTAACTGAATTGAAAAACATCCAAAAACTAGGAAAAGAGTTTGACAATAGATTAAGGAAAAAAGCAGACAAGTTTATGGAAAATAGATTAGTTTCGTGTTCCAATAAAAAAGAAATAAAAGAAGCTCTCTCTTCTGGAAAATTAGCTAAAATAAACTTTTGTTCTACAGACAAATCAGGTATAAAATGTGCTGAAATAGTTGAGAAAGAGCTTTATGGGGATGTTAGAGGAACACTAGCTAACAAAAATGAAAAACCAACAGGAAATTGTGTAATATGTAACAAACCTGCAACAAAGGTTGTATATATAGGAAGAAGCTATTAACTAATATTTACAATAGACAAAACAATTCAAATAAAACATCCCTTTTAATTTTCTAATTTTATGCAGTTGTTAAGTTCATCTTCAAGCTGTATAGTTAAAGCTATTAATTTACTCAACTCTTGCTCAACTTTCTTTTTTTCCATGTTTGTTTTTTTGCTTTTCATTTTATATAAAGCAAACATCTCATTAATTCAAGTTTTTCAAATCTAGAAAGAAATTGCCTCAATCCAATCCAGATTTTAGAACTGAATTAAATTGAGTTCGGTTTAATATTGAAAGTATAAACTAAACACGAACATCTATCCCACATAGAGACATTCAGTATGTTCAGTTTATCAGTCATATTAAAAGTAACAATAAATACTTTATAAATATTTATATAAACAATCAGGCTTTCGGGCACTACAAATTTACTGAAGTTTCTTTAGCTTTTCTAAATCTAAAAAAGATAGCACATGCAACCAATATCAATGCCAAAACTATAATTCCTACAAATACAAAATAAACCACAGATTTACTTTCTTTTTCCTCTCCATTTATTCCAAAAATATTTATAGTTGATTTATTGCCCAAAGAAGTTTGATTCAACGCAGGTTTATTTGAAGCAGGAATTTCTTCATTTATTTCTTTGAAATTAATTCTTGAACTATTGCTTGCTGTAATATCCCTAACTGAAATTTGTAAATCATAAAAGCTATCATTATTTAAATCAAATTTAAGAGATTCGTTCAATCCAACAGGATACTTACCTGAATTAAACAAAATAGTAAGATTTTTTGTAAATCTATTAATATCCCCAATCTCAAATAGATATGTTCCATTTTTAGATAAATTTATTTGAACAATATCCCCTTTTCTGAAATATGTTTCATAACCTCTTTGAAGAACCTCATAAGAAGGTCTGTACAAAGAATCTTCATTTTCTTGGCTTGGAGTTTCTTTCTTACCTCCTCCACCTCCTGTTCCTTCTCCCCCACTTTCCTCCTTTTCCTCTGTAACTAATTTATAAATTGGAGTCATATTCATATTTCCAAAAGAATCACTGAAATACCACCTATATCCAACAACATCTCCAACAGTTGAATTTAATGTTACAGATACATTTGCCCAAGAAGGTGTTGAAGTAAAGTTAACTGCACTATCGTTTTCCCAAGTACCAGTATTATTTGTTGAAAATATATAAACTCCATAAGGGTGAAGAGCTCCTCTATCAGTAAATTTAATCGAAAATTTAGATTTCTGTCCTGCAGTAGTTGAGCTATGGCCAACATAACCATAACTAGGAGGGAATGTATCTAATTCCAATGTTAAAAAATCTTCAACAAAATTTCCTTTGGTTGTAAAATTAAAAACATTACTTTCCATATTATACAACCATTTACTTGTATTAATTGAATAATTGCTATAATAATTTCTTATACCATTATAACCAATATAATCTGTTAATTCTTGTAATGGAATATATCCTAAAGAATCAGTTAAATGTGTAAATTGGATTTGTCCTGCTTTATTGTATGCAGTAATATTTGCTCCTGCAACTGCAGTCCCATTAGTATAATTTACATAGGTTTGATAATACCACTTACGTATTAAATTACCTCTAATACCTAAATATTCTTTATTTATGTCATAAGAACAATTCAAAAAAGTATTATTAACATTATTATCTCCAATATACACATCATAATCTTCTCCTGAAATACTCAAACAATCCTTAATCAAAGAATTATTAGAATTAGAAATTCTTATAGCAACAGAATCTCCACCAAGATTATAAGAAGTTGCATTCTGACTAATAAAATAATTATTATTTGAATAAGAAATTAAAAGCGCAGTTGAGAAATTACTTGTTGCTGTATTATTTATAAGAATATTATTATTAGAAGATTTATCTCCTAATAGAATACCAGAATAATTTCCAATACCTGTATTATTAATAAGAGTGTTCTCATTTGAACCATTAATAACAATTCCTGCAGAAAAACTCATCAAACCAATTCCAGTATTATTAATCAAATTATTTTTAGAAGAATCCCTTAATTCTATTCCATGATTCAAGCTTTCAGCATCATTATTGATTAAATTAATATTTGTTGAATTAGAAGAAACAAAAATTGCCTGTGAATTAGTCGTATTAACATAGACATACTCTATATTTCCATTAGATGCTCCAGAGAAATAAACACCATATCTTTCATTATTTGGGCTAGTATGATTCATATCTATAACTTTACAACTTTTTATTGTCGTATTAAATCTATCAGAATAAATTCCATATGTTCCATTTTCTCCATTAATTGAATAATTTATCCACGCTGCATTACAATCTAAAGTAATATTATCTGCTGCAATAGTAAAACAAGTTCCCTGAGATAAAACATTTCGTGTTAAAGTATAAACTGTATTTGGAGAATCTAATACTCCACAAGCATTTTCTCCTGGAACTAATGGATTGAATGTAAATACATCATTAACCTTATTTTGAGTTGTGGTGAAGTTGAAAATATTACTCTCTGTTTCATGCCCAAATAAAGTTGCATTTATTGTATAATTATTGTAATAATTTTTTGTTCCTCCAGTAT
>Ga0208196_1001270_pt1 | contig 27930 bp, 21 predicted proteins | sample AD_JPNNA7_MetaG_FD_184443 | JGI IMG/M metagenome (GOLD analysis project Ga0208196, IMG submission 184443) | Active sludge microbial communities of municipal wastewater-treating anaerobic digesters from Japan - AD_JPNNA7_MetaG (SPAdes) (version 2) | ecosystem: Engineered > Bioreactor > Anaerobic...
GTTGATGAATGTCAATCCTAAACTTGCTGATCTAAATGCGCTCCGGTACCTGGAATGGGGTTTACCATTCACTATCGAAAATGCTTTGCCCGCGGTATTGATGTTTAAAGGCGAAGTGTACAACGGCCTGAAAGCTGAAACTTTAACTGATGATGATTTGGAGTTTGCCCAGGAGCATCTACGTATCTTGTCAGGCCTTTATGGTTTGTTGCGTCCATTAGATCTCATAAAACCCTATCGGCTTGAAATGGGCGCTAAACTTAAAAACAAAAGAGGTGATGACCTATACCAGTTTTGGGGGGATTCTATTACAAATATGATAAATGAGCAATTAAAAGAACGAAAAGCGAAATGTATTATCAACTTAGCCTCTGACGAATACTTTCGTGCTATAAAAATGGAAAGATTAGAAGCTGAGGTTATCACTCCACAATTTAAGGATTTCTCCGGTGGCTCTTATAAATTTATTACGGTTTACGGCAAAAAGGCGCGGGGGATGATGGCTAGGTATATCATTACAAATAGACTTGAGAATGTTGACGAGATAAAACTCTTTGACTCAGAATGTTATCATTTTAATCAGAGTTTTTCGGACAAATCAACATGGGTTTTTACACGAGGATAGCCCCCAACTACATATTCTATCAGATATTTTCTTATTTTTACCGTTGAGATCGAATCCAAACGGATGCCATGAAATTCTGGAATTCATATCCTTTCTTCAGGCTTATCATCCCATTTGGGATAGGAATCCTATCAGCGATTTATCTACCAGTTCCTCATTTTATACAGCCATTGTGGCTAATCATCATAACCCTCTTACTGCTTTTTCTGACCATTTTCACTCACTATATAAAAACTTATTCATTACGTTGGTTGCCCGGCCTGTTCTTAAATGTTTTCGTACTAAGTACAGGTTATACTCTTACTTTGGTACAAACCGACTTATACCGTTCCAACCATTTCAGCCATGTTACTGATGGCTCTGAACTGATGGTTGTCAGAATCAGCGAGCAGCCGTCAGAAAGAGCAAGAAGCGTAAGGGCATTCGGGAAGGTTGTTATGCTAAAAGATTCCATTAACGAATTTCCAACTATTGGAAAAATCCTTATCTATATTGAGAAAGACAGTGTTAGTCAAACTCTTAAATATGGAGATATTATTGTTGCCAAAGCAATTTACAACCATGTTCCTTCGCCCTCCAACCCACATCAATTCGATTACCAGCGCTATCTTTCTCATAGTGGCATATACCATCAAACATGGCTTGGCAGCAACGATTGGCAACGTATAAAAAAAGGACAGGTCAATCCAATTTTCAGTCTCTCTTACAAGGCTCGTGACATCATGCTGCGTACTCTTGAGGAGCAGGGCCTCGATGGGAATGAATTTGCTGTTGTCGCAGCTATTTTGCTCGGTTACGACGATCGCATGGAGCCTGAGCTTCGAAACCATTATGCCGGAGCAGGAGCCTTACATGTATTATGTGTATCGGGATTACATGTGGGTATCATATTCATGATCGTAAGTGTTTTACTTAAAAAGCTAGACTCAAAATCTGGCCGGATTATCAAATTTTTTATTCTGTTGGGTAGCATTTGGATGTATGCATTTATCACCGGATTAGCTCCATCAGTATTACGTGCCAGCGTGATGTTTAGCTTATTTACCTGGCGTGAGCTTATTGGGAAAAAATCTAACTCATATAATATCCTTGCAGCATCAGCTTTCATTTTGCTTGCTTACGACCCCTACCTGATCACTAAAGTCGGATTTCAATTATCCTATTCAGCGGTTATCGGGATTATTTCACTTTATGATCTCGTTTATAGGCAACTGATTTTCAAGAATGCAGTATTAGATTATTTTTGGAAACTTGCTGCTATATCCATAGTAGCTCAGATTGGCACCTCTCCGTTAGCAATATTTTATTTCAATCAGTTCCCACTCTATTTCCTGCTTGCCAATATTGTGGTAATTCCCGTTGTGTGGCTGATTGTATATTCCGGTATCGCTACCCTGATTGTTGCTATTGTGTCGTCACAGCTTTCGGCATGGATTGCCAAAGTCCTTTACTACGAGGTATATTTTCTGAATATGGCAGTGGAATGGGTTAATAAGTTGCCGCAAGCAAGAGTTGAAGGACTTGTGTTGAATTTTGCACAAGTTATTATTATTTATCTTGTTATCATCTTCTTAGTTAGATTTTTAGTTGCAAAAGAGGGGAAATATGGAGTTATAACTCTTTTGCTTTTATTAATATTTACTGCAAGCATCACGTTTCAGAAAATGAAGGTGATTGAACAGAACAAAATTATTGTATATAACGTAAAGGGATATTCGGCTATAGACCTGGTGATGGGGCAGGATTTAATCTCAATTGCCGACAGCTCTTTGTTATTAGATCAAAAGACTGTAGATTTTAATATTAAAAATGCAAGGATATACTCTGGAATACACAAACAAAAACAATTGATTTTCGAAGAGGTAATGTCAGTTGAGGATACACAAATAGACGGGAATTTAAAGGTTTATGCAAATGGTGTCATTCAGGCTTTTGATAAAGTAATAGCAATTTTAAACGACAAATTTCAACCATTTTTTTCTGACAAACCGCTTCAAGTAGATTGGGTCATTCTTCAGAAAAACTGCCCTATCCCTTTAGATCAAATTGGGAAGATGTTCACGTTTGAAAGAGTTATTTTTGATTCATCGAATACACCATGGAGAGCCCGTCAATGGCATAGGTACTGCACTGATAATCAAGTTCCTTTTTTTGATGTATCCCAGTCAGGAGCGCTTGTGGTTACTCTATAGCTGACTTAGGGAAAAAAATGTGTATTATACTTAGAGTGTTGATTTATCTTGGATTAATGATTGGCATAATATTCAATTTATCAAATAGCTTTTCGAGCTCGCGAAAGCAAATATTTAACTGGTTTTTTTCGCAAGTAGAGTAATTTTGGTTAAAGCATTTGGCGAACTGGCTAAGCGATTCAAGCTGATATTGATCTATCAGCTTGTTCAACTTATTTGAAAACACCTGAAAATCTTTATTTTTAAAAGTTTTAAAGCTCTGATAAAAAGCAAAGGCAACATCATTATTAAATCGTGCTGTTACTTCCGGGTTTTTAATAATTTCATTATAAACATCCTCGATGTTTAATATACATTTACATTGACCAGGCTCGTGTTTACCAGCGCTGCCTATAGTAAAAAAAATGTTGTTCCTTTTCCTAAAGCGCTTTTTACCCAAATTCTACCGCCGTTACGTTCAACAAATTCTTTACAGATGAATAGTCCCAGCCCCGTGCCTTTCTCATTTTCAGTGCCTGGTGTAGAGTGTATATCATCAGAAACGAATAGCTTTTCAACAAATTCTTCTGACATTCCCATTCCAGTATCTTTTACCGAAACCGTCAATTGATTTCTTTTTGCCGGCTTGCAGGAAATAGAGATTGTTCCTTTGGATGGGGTAAATTTTATAGCGTTGGATAGCAGATTGTGTAACACGGTATTGGTCATCTCATAGTCGGCGCGTACTATCAAATTTGATTGTGCTATTTTGGTTTTAATCGCAATTTTTTTCACTGCTGCCGATAATTCAAAAATTTTGACTGCATTATCAATCATCTCAACGATATCAAATTCTTTTGGTTGAAAGGGTGTTTTACCCGTTTGATTTCTCGACCAAACTAAAAGATTATCAAGTAGGGCGAACGATTGCCTGGTACTTTCGTAAAGCATTTGAATAAATTGCTTTCGTTGTTCAGGCGTATGATGTTGGTCTGCATCCATAAGTAGTTCAAGAAAACCCATCTGGGCATTGTAAGGACTTTTAAGGTCATGGGCTATTATACTGAAAAGCTTATCTTTTATTGAATTTATTTCCCGAAGTTTGTTTTCGGTAGTTTTTAGATATGTAATATCGGAAAATGAAGAAACGGCTGCCTTTATAGTACCTTTATTATTATTCATTACCGGCGCTGAATTAGTCCTGATCCATCTAAAAGTTCCTGTTTTAGTGTGAATTCCCATTATCACGTTTTGTACGGCTTTTCCTGTGGAGAGGGATATTACAGCAGGATGTTCATTTATATCGAAGGCGCTTCCATCTTCTTTTACAGCTTTCCAGTGTGGAGCCAATATGTTGAAAAAAGGCATTTCTTCTGAGGTCATATCAAGAATTCTCTCCGCAGCTTGGTTCCAGGTAACAACCTTCCCCGAAATATCTCTCATTACAACTCCCTCATTCATGGTATCAACTACCGAGCGATACTTCAACTCACTCTCCTTCAATGCTTTTTCAACAGCTTTCCGATTTGTAATATCTGATAAAACACCAAATATCTTGTGCTCCTCTTTAAAAATATTTATCCTTACCTCTGCCCAAAAACGAGTTCCATTTTTTCGTAGAACCTGTACCTCAACAGGCGAGTTATCCATCTGTTTAATTTTTTGTAAAGAGATCTTTTTAATCTTTTCACGATATTCAGGGACAACAAATTCCCATACTCTACGTCCGATAACTTCCGACTCGCTATAACCAAATATCTTAAGTAAAGGTGTATTAACCTTGGTGATTGTGCTCCACTCAGTCATGTAGATACCTTCGTTTATACTTTCGGCCAATTCACGATATTTCAATTCTATCTCAAAAAGCTTCTCTTCATAAAACTGTTTTACATCAGATAGGTCGGCAATTACGATGGTAAAAAGGACATCCTCTTTTTTTCTAACGTAAAGATTTGTAAAAATTTTTACCCTTGTCTCTTTGCCATCCTTCATAACTAGAATCATTTCGCCCATTTGCGGCTTGCCGGTGGCTTTTGCACTATCTAATAGTGTGGTAGTATAAGGCTGATAATCAGGAGGTATCATTTCAAAAAGTGAAAAATTCAATTCATCTTCGCTACAATTTAAAAACTCTAAAGCTTCCTGATTACAGTTCAAAACGGTTCCTGATTCGTCAACTATAAGTAAGGGAACAGGCAGGTTAGTTAAAGAGAAGTTATTTTCATGGTTTCTATTAAAGAATGCTGACATGTGGCCAGCAAGAGAATTGCCATCCGATTCTGATTCTGAACTATTCAAATTATCCTTATTCTCAAACATGTTTTTATTCACTAAATAGCTTCCAAATAGACAATGGAATTTGCCGCTAAAAATATTTAAATTTTATTAACCAATTTAAAATTTTGAAATTTGAAATTTTAAAACATTGATTAACAGAGCGTAATATTTTTTTAATATCTATTTTATTCCATTTTCATCTTTAAATCAAAAAAAACGGGTAAATGATCACTATAACCGCCAATGTATCGGAATCCCAAATACGTTCTAATTAGTTTTTTGCCCAAATACCTTTCATCGGGTTGAAGTAAAAAGTCGCTATGAAATATAACTTCTTGATTTGGATCCACCCACAAATTACCTGTTTTGTCAAGTAATGAGCCAGAGATGATTATCTGATCAAATGTATCCCAATATTCGCGATATTTGAGGGTTCCATGTTCCCAACCTTTTCTATCAACGAGCATCATATTGTAAAGCGCTGTCGTTTGGATATCATTTTCAGGATTTTTGGCATCAAGCGTTTTAAATAGACTTTCATCATTCGGGCCGTCATTAAAATCACCCATAATAACAATAATTGCTGATGGATTAATATTAAAAAGGGAGTCGGTTTTGTGTTTTAAAATCTCGGCTGCTCTGCCGCGTTTTGGTTTAGTTTCCATATATCCACCGTATCTTGACGGCCAATGATTAATAAAAATATGAATCATTTCTCTACCACCAATTAGTCCCTTTACGTAAAGGATATCTCGTGTTTTCGAGTCAGGATCATCGGGGAATATTACCGGTATGGCCTCGGAATGGAAAGGAGTAAATTTATCATCTCTGTAAATCATTGCGACGTCAATACCTCGGCTATCGGGCGAATCGTAATGAATAAATTTATACCCAAATTGTTTAAGTGGTGTATTGTTGAGGAGACGTTGCAATACAAATTCATTTTCAACCTCGCACATTCCTACAACTGTAGGTGGTTCGTATCCTCCTACAGCCATCACCACTTTATAGATATTATTCAATTTAGCATAGAATTTTTTGTTGGTCCATCTTCTGGAGCCCGTGGGAGTAAATTCATCATCATGGGTGTCGGGATCATCATAGATATCAAAAAGGTTCTCCAGATTATAAAACATCACTCGATAATTTTGGATTGCTCGGTTTTCAACATTTGCCTCCTGAGCAATAATTACTGCCGAAAGCAAAAAAAGTAATGTTGGCAATATTTGTCTTGTTAATTTATAAAGTCGTTTCAAGGCATTATTTATTATAAAAAGTCAAAATTAGCTTTAAATTTAAATTGTAAACCCTGTTTTTTTATGGCAAAATAGTATTTTCGCAACATTTTTAAACCTAATCTTTCTAAATTTATGGTTAATAAAGAATTGATCAATCCTAAAAGTATTGTCGTTGTTGGAGGCTCAAACGATACTTCAAAGCCAGGAGGTAAAATCCTGAAAAATCTTATAGACAATGGTTTTAAAGGTAAGCTCTACGTTTCAAATCCCAAAGAGACAGAAGTTCAGGGTATCCGTTCATTTCAAAATACTGATGATCTTCCTCAGGTTGATCTTGCTATTATTGCCATTGCCGCTAAATATACCCTCTCGGTAGTGGAGGCTTTAGCATATAATAAAGGCACAAAAGCATTTATTATTATCTCTGCAGGCTTTGGCGAAGAGAGTGATGCTGGGAGACGATTGGAAGAAAAAATCGTTGAAGTTGTCAACTCGGTACAAGGTTCGCTGATCGGTCCTAATTGTATTGGAGTGATCACTCCGGCACATGCCAGTATCTTCACTCTGCCCATTCCTAAGCCTGACCCTAAAGGTGTTGATTTCATTTCAGGATCAGGCTCTACAGCCGTATTTATCATGGAGTCGGCAATTCCTAAAGGGTTAACTTTTAACAATGTCTTCTCGGTAGGTAATAGTGCGCAGATGGGTGTCGAAGAGATTCTTGAATATATGGATGTCTCTTTCGATTCAGAAACTTGAATATATGGATGTCTCTTTCGATTCAGAAACAAGTTCAAAGGTGAAGCTTTTATATATCGAAACAATCACTAAACCGCAGAAGCTACTCAAGCATGCTTCATCTTTAATTCGTAAAGGATGTAGGATTGCTGCTATAAAAGCTGGTTCGTCAGAAGCAGGAAGCCGCGCTGCCTCTTCTCACACGGGAGCGCTGGCCAGTTCCGATGTTGCTGTGGATGCTCTATTTAAGAAGGCAGGAATATTACGCTGCTATGGGCGCGAAGACCTGACCTATACAGCCTCTGTTTTTATGAATAAGCAACTGCCGGGGCCGAATATTGGAATTATCACTCATGCCGGAGGCCCTGCTGTTATGCTTACCGACGTGCTTTCAAATGGAGGAATGAAGGTGCCGCATATCAACCATCCGGCTACTAAAGAGCTACTTGACAAACTGTATTATGGATCGTCAGTAGCTAATCCAATTGACTTCCTTGCTACCGGTACAGTGGAGCAATTCGGGCTCATCATTGATTATTGCGATAAAACGTTTGATGAAATTGATGCGATGGTAGTTATTTTTGGAACTCCAGGTTTGATAAAAGTATTCGATGCATATCGCGTATTGAACGAAAAGATGAAGAGCTGCCGCAAGCCTATTTTTCCTGTTTTGCCATCAGTACTTACTGCGAGTGATGAAGTTGCCGAGTTTCTATCTTTCGGTCGTGTCAATTTTCCTGACGAAGCGCTGTTAGGAGAAGCTCTGTGCAGGGTATATCACAATCCTGCTCCAGCGCCTGTTCATGTTGATTTGCCAGATGTTGACCATCAATCAATTAGAAGAATTATTAATAGTAGTGATGATGGCTATCTTGCCCCTGAGAAGGTACAAGTTTTACTTGATAGTGCAGGAATTCCGCGAGTTGGCGAAGGGGTGTTTGCAAATAAACATGAAGCAGTCGAAGGCGCTGAAAAGCTTGGTTTTCCTGTTGTAATGAAGGTAGTTGGGCCGGTTCATAAATCGGACGTCAACGGTGTTGTGCTGAATGTCGAAGATGCCTTACAGGTAGAAGCTGAATTTGATAGGATGATCAAAATTCCCGACACTACAGCTATTCTTATACAGCCAATGATTTCTGGAATTGAGCTTTTTGCAGGCGCCAAGTTTGAACCAAAATTTGGCCATCTTATCCTTTGTGGTATGGGAGGCATATTCATTGAAGTATTAAAAGATGTCAGCACAGGTTTAGCCCCTCTTTCGACCGATGAGGCTTTACAGATGATCCGTGGTTTGAAGAGCTACAAAATCATACAGGGGATACGCGGCAGGAAAGGCATTAACGAAAATCAATTTGTAGAAATACTTCGAAGGCTCTCGGCTCTGGTATCAGCGGCGCCCGAAATAATGGAACTTGATCTCAACCCTCTGCTCGGTAGTGCAGATAGGATCACTGCTGTTGACGCAAGAATTAGAATTGAAAAATAGCTTGGGATTAAGGACTATCCTATGGTTATCACTTTAAGTACACCTTCAACCGATTGATGTTGGGTTGTTGCAAATTGATGACATTGTTTGCAATCTTCCTTATTTGCTTCAAACTGATCACATTCAAGGAGTTGTTTGGCCAAAAATTGAACATCTTCAGCATAAATGGTTTTTTCGACCCGGCGGTTTGAATGGTTTATTTTTCTCTTTGCTTCGATTACCAAACTACGTTGCTTCTGATGAATGGGGCAATTAATGATATAGCTTTTAGAATTCTTTTTCATATCCATTAATTAAATTAGTAATTCAAGTTTTTCTAGTAAAGATCAAAATGAAGCTGCAAATATAACTTAAAATTTGATAAATGAGTAAAGATTTATTGTAATGAAATTTAATTTTTTTTTGATAGACTGAGGACGTAAAGATTAACCTATACAGCCTGTTTATGAGCAACTTAGCTAAAGAAAACAAAAAATTTTATTGAACTTAATAAAATTCATCATAAATATTTTGCAAGCGATCCAACTCTCACTACTTCTCGCTGTGCGAGCGCATATTCTGTTTAAATCGTAAGCACTTTTTTCTTGTCCAATTTGTTTTTAATCTCTTAAGATGAAAAAAGTGGATAAGGATTATTTTCAAAATATTTATGCTATTACTTTATTTTGAAATTCTCAAATTTTCAATTACAACTGCTGAGGCTCCACCGCCTCCGTTACACAGGCCTGCAACGCCATAACGGGCATTGTTTTGCTGAAGGATATTTACTAAGGTTACTAAAATTCTTGCTCCAGTAGCGCCCAATGGGTGGCCAAGAGAAATGCCGCTTCCCCAAATGTTTACTTTTTCACGATCAAGATTTAGCTCCTTCATCACAGCTAATGACACAACAGCAAAGGCCTCGTTGATTTCGAAAAAGTCAATCTGTTCAAGGTTTAGTCCAGATTTGGCAACTGCTTTAGGAATTGCTTTAGCGGGAGCAGTAGTAAACCACTCAGGGGCATTTGCGGCATCGGAATAGCCGATAATTTTTGCTAACGGTTTTATTCCGAGTGCAACGGCTTTTTCTTTACTCATCAAAACAAGCGCTGCAGCGCCATCGTTGATGGTGGAAGCGTTAGCGGCAGTAACTGTGCCCTCTTTATTGAAAACAGGCTTTAATTCAAGCATTTTATCAAAATTTACATTTCGATACTCCTCATCCTCTTTTACTAAAACGATTCCTTTTTTACTTTGGCTCTCAACCGGCACGATTTCCGATGTAAACCTCCCTTCTGCAACAGCCTTCGCTGCCCTTTTGTATGACTCTATTGCGAGCCTATCCTGTTCATCTCTCGTAATCCCTTTTACTTTGGCAGTATTGTCGGCTGCATTTCCCATGTGATAGTCGTTATATACATCCCATAGGCCATCTTTAATCATTCCGTCAACGAGTTGGCTATGCCCTAATTTCATGCCTCTGCGTACAGCCGTTATATAATGTGGAACATTAGACATGCTCTCCATACCGCCTGCCACCACAACATCATTATCGCCAAGCAATATTGACTGTGCGCCAAACATAACTGACTTAAGCCCTGACGAACAGACTTTGTTTAATGTAGTACAGTGTACCGAATCAGGTAATCCGGCAAACAATGCCGCCTGGCGTGCCGGAGCCTGCCCCAGATTGGCAGACAAAACATTTCCCATCAATACTTCATCAACATCGTTAGGGGCGACTCCCGCTTTTTCAATTGCCGCTTTAATAACTATGGCTCCCAGTTGAGTTGCCGATAACGAGGATAAACTACCTCCAAAACTCCCGATAGGAGTACGTACAGCGGAAACGATATATACTTCGCGCATGGTAATTAGTTTAAATTTATGTATTGTTATTATTTTCTTCTTTTGATGATTTTTTATAAATGTAGTTTATCTGTAAAGGTTTTGTGGGTGAGTCAGGCTTATCTTTATGTTTTTCAACAGATTCTTTTTTCCAATAGGCATCAGGGTCGTCATCGTCAGAATCTGTCTCTTCTTCTATTTCCCAACTGTAAATCTTTCGGGCAGGCCCGCCTTCATTCCGGTAAAAAAAGGCGAGAACGATTCCTGCAATCATTCCCATAAGGTGCGATTCCCATGAGATATTTTTTTTAGGAAAAAGATCGGGGAAAATCCCCCAAACCATACTTCCATACAAAAACGCCACTAAAAATGTAATAGCAAGTAGCCGGCTATCTTTACGGAAAATACCACTGAAGAACAAAAAAAATGCAAGCCCGTAAACAATACCGCTGGCGCCTATATGAAAAGAGTCCCTACCCAATATCCACACCCAAAATCCGGTGATAATCCAGATAAAAATAAGTACCCGCCAGGCAATAGTGCGATAAATGTAAAACAATAACGAACCTAAAACCAATAACGGAAGACTGTTTGAAGTAATATGGGCAAGGTTTGAATGGATAAACGGTGAGGTTAGTATTCCTGGAATCCCCTTACATGTCAAAGGTAAAATCCCAAACCTATACAATTGAACTCCAAAAGCCATTTCCAGGACCTTAACCAGCCACATAAAACCTACAATCAGGGCTGGATAATAAAAACTACTAAGGATTTTCGATTTTTCCGACTGATTCACATTAATTGTTTTTTATAGAACTAACAATTAATTATCGTTTTAGTGAGTGGCAAATGTAAAAAAAAACTTATTATCAACCCTGATTAACCATTCGCAAAAATTCAGTCGGAAGAGTTAAAAAAGAACTATGTTTTTAACTAATTATTAGAGAATACTTTTTATTGATGATACGGCCGCATTCATGAACCAATCGGGTTTGTTTCAAATGTAATGACCGGATTTTACTTACCATCCTGTAATGGTAATCCCAATAGCAAAGGGATACAGTTTAGGGCCTTCGTCTTTTTTGAATAAAGTGTTGAGTGAGTAAGTTACATACAAATTGAGTACGCCCCATCCAATTCGCCCGCTAAGGTCGTATCTAAAAGGGCTCATGTGAAATGTCTCTCTGTTTTTAACAACATTCCTACCGTTTTCTTTTTCCATCATTTTGGTGTAAGTGCGGTATTTCCAGCCAAATATCATACCGGCAGAAAGATGGAAACTGTTGCGATTTGAGTTAGGGTTAGTCTGATATTCCAACATTAGGGGAACTGTCAGATAATTATTTACAACCTTGCTTTTCTGCCATTTGACCAATGGGTCGGAAAAACCAAATATCCGGGCAGAATCATTCACCAATATTAATCTTTGATCTTCGAAACGGAAATTGCTAACCCGCAAACCAGCTCCTGTTACTATGCCGAACTTGTTTTTTATCAAATTAAAATTCTGCTCGAAAAAGTTGATACTGAAATCAATTGATTTCTCATAATTAAGGTTAAGAAACTCATAGCCCTTAGGTTTCCCGGTATTAAAGTCTTTATCTACAAAACCGTTAATTCCTATATCCAATCCTGCCCAATGCCCATTAAACTTCTTTTTACTTTTTTTGTCGCCTGTGTATTTTACGTTTCCCTTTTTATCCACGACAAGAGATTTATTGCCAACCTTTACCATTGTTGAATCGCCATCAACTACCTCGATGTCTATTCCGGCAGCGGTAATTCGTGTATAATCTTCATCCTCTTCTACTGCAAATATTTTGGCGCGTGATGTACCTTCATCATTATCTTTTATTTCAATTTTCGGTTCTCCGAGAATTTTTATGTCGCTGGCGCCACTTGCGCTGGTATTTGCATTTTCGTTAACAAAAATAATAACGTTAGAGGCGCCGCTTGTTTTTATGTTTGCCGTATTTGTTTTTAGCGCTTTAGCTACCAAATTTGCAGCGCCACTGGTAGTTATTTCGCTATTGCCTGCATTACCGGTCAGCTTTACGTCAGAAGCGCCGCTTACATTAAGGATTAATTCGGATACATTGATGTCAAGTTTGATCTGTGAAGCTCCTGTAGCAATGATTTCCAATGCTGAAGCCTCTATTTTATTTGTTCCTTCCACCCTCGCAGCGTTACTTAAATTAATATAGTTGATTTCAGGCACAGCAATATAAACCTTTACCTTAGAGGTGTTTTTAAGGTTAGATGCTTTAATTTTCAATATGTTGTCTGTAACTAATGTCTTTACTTCTTCCTGAAGATTTGAATCAGTCTCCACCAAAACCGATTGTTCGTCTTTCATCGTCAGATAGATATCAAAGAAACTGCCTGCTTCGATGCCGGTAAATTCATCTACTATACGCTTCTGACTAACCACCTCCATGTTCCCTTTAATCTTTTGTGCTAAAACATCTTCATTTTTAAAAATGAAAAATACCGCTAAAATAATTCCGGTTAAAATTTGAATTTTAGTTTTCATGATTTATAAATTTTAATTTCGACTTTATGACGGTATCAAAAGCCAAATAGTTACAGGGACAATTTTTTTTTAAAAAAGCGAAAACGAATAATTTGCTCCAGCAATTTACGATGATACTAAAAGTTGGAATTGAATTATTTTAATCTGGCGGCTACTCATTTATTTGTTATTTCATCCTCTCAAGCAGATTTCCAACTAACCTGCTTGCTCCTATTCTGAACCATTTTTTATCGAGCCATTCGTTACCCAAAGTCTCTTTCACCATCAAATAGTAGTGCAGTGCATCATCGGGTGTGGCTATTCCGCCCGCCGGCTTAACACCAATCATTTTGCCTGTTTTTTGACGGTATTCGTTAATTGTATCCAACATTATCAAAAAAGCTTCGGGTGTGGCAGCCGGTTTTATCTTTCCGGTAGATGTTTTCAAAAAATCAGCCCCTCCATTAATGGCGCATTCACAGGCTTTTCGAATTTTTGAAACCTCTGTCAGCTCGCCCGTCTCTAAGATTACTTTCATTTTTGTCTCTCCGCAAGAAGCTTTCATCTGAATTATTTCCTCCTGAAGCTCATTCCATTTTTCCATTAATGCCAGGCTTCGGGATATTACAACATCCACTTCGTTGGCGCCCTGTTGCACGGCATACTCAATTTCCTGCTTTTTAAGATGAACAGGCAACTGCCCTGATGGAAATCCTCCCGCTACTGTAGCCACTTCAAGAGGGCTGTTTTGTAATAGTCCGACGGCAAGCTCGACAAATGGCATATAGATACATACTGCCGCAACAGTGCCATTATTTGGGTTATCGGATTGAAGCCTTAAAGCGTAACGGCATAAGGTTTCAATTTTTTCGGGAGTGTCGCTGCCTTCAAGTGTCGTCAGATCAACAAGGTTGAGTATCTTTCGGTAATATTCCATTTTTAAACTGTCGTTTAAAGGAATACTCTTTATTCTATTTGCTCTGTCGGAAAGCTGACTTAGGGTAAAATTATAATTATCAAAATCTATCATCTGTTAGTGCGATTTATATTTTCAAGTTTAAGGTTTGTCAGGGTATCGGTAATTTCAAAATCGTATTTGGGACATTTGTAAAGCGGAAATCTCTTTTCCGTTATGCCTATTGAATAGCCATAAAGTGTCTCATATTCCCGTCCATCCTCGCCCATTTTCATCATTTGCCTAATAAATTCGGCTACCGATTTCGATTCAACGATAACCACCTTTCCCATCTGTTTAATAATCGGGCTATGGCGGCGGTTTGAATCGTGTTCAAATTCAAGTACACGCCGGCCATTACGCGTTATGCCAATAGTTCTGAATGTAAGGCTTTTACCAACGCCTGGCAGATTCAACACATTACGGCCTGTTGCGATAAAAGGGACATCATTCTCACGGCGGAAGCGGCGGATTTTGTCAACTATGTTTTTACCATCCGAAAGCTGTTGGGCTAAAAAAACGCTCTTATTTTCAGATAGGCGTCCTATAATCTTTTCTTCTGCGCTCTCCTGCATTGATCGGGCATTTGTGGCAAAATTATGTTTATTTTCATTAAATCCTTTTACTGAAAAAATATAATAGGGCAATACACCAATATCGTTGAGTACTTTTCGAAGTTTTGCGGAATGGCCGCGACGGGCTGCTGCAGTGATAAAAACCTGTTGGTTTGTTACTATCCAACCGGCCGAAAGTAATGCTTCAATAGCCTTTTTGGACTCAGGTGTTACCTCCATGGCCGTTTCGAAATGTGTTTGAATTACAAACTGCTTAAATCCTATCTTTTCTGCCTTTTTCCTGAAATCCGACAAAATAGATATTAACTGAGGTGTGATACGTTGCGGGAGGTAAACCGGTAATCGCGTTCCTAATCTTATTCTTGTCATCTCGGCATACTTCTCTCCATCAGGCCTCGACATATTAGCTGTTTTTTTTCGCAAAGCCATTTCATACACTTCATTAAGTATGGTCTTAAGCGAGGTGTCCCGGCTCATTAATGCATCACCGCCTGTTATAAGTATATCCCTTAGTTGTGTATCAAATTCAAAATAAGTAAGCAATTTGCGGAGTTTAGATGTCCATGTTTCTTTAGGACGCAATTTGTCAATTTCAAAATTAAGGTACCCACTTTGAAACTCATACATACGCTGACAAGAGACGCATAAACCACCGCATGCACGTCCTACAGTATCAGGAATCAGGATGGCTACTTCAGGGTAACGGCGATGTAAGTTATGATACGTTGGCAAAATCCAACCGGCTATATTTGGTTTACCAGGCTCTATATTGTCTTCCTTTTCCCAGGCCTTGATAGCGCCATATTCCTCTACAAGTTCACGGCTAACAAAAACGTAATCGCGGATAGCAAGATCACTCTTTGCAATATCATCTGGAGGGTTGATGAGCAACAACGATAAATAGTAAGGATTTACAAAAATTGGAATTTTCTTTTCTTTAGCTTTAGCAAGTACTGACAAAACTTCATCAGAAAGAGTATTATCAAGCATCTCATTCAACAGTTCAGGAGTGCGTATTGCAAATTTTAAATGAAAATGTCGAGTATCCCACCATTGCAACGCTAATTTATATTTTTCGTTCCATGTCATATCTGGCGAAAATTTATATCGCTCACTTTTCACAAGCCCGTCATCAATCCTTTGAATAATGATGCTTAAAATTCGTTTTTTGTTTATCTCCCTCATTTCAATAATCCTCTCTTCCAAACCTGAGGGATGTCTGTCCATCCACTCCTCAACTTCGCTACGGTCAGGGGTTTTGGGTTTCAGTACGCCCGTGAGTTGTCGGAAAAGTTGGTAAATATCAACATAATAATCATTGCCGGCAATCACGTTGCCGTAAGCTATAAACTCCCAAAGCGGCTTAAATGGCTCATTGATAAATCGCCTCTTCCCATCATTACTATCCACAAGCTCCCTGCCCGTGTTATTGATATAATCGAGAACCCTAATAGCTGCCAGATTTCTCCAGTTTAATTCTAACATCCCATTAATGCCACTTTGAATATAGGTATTTATATTTTCAATAGCCGAATTCATTGATAAAAATGAAAGAGCCATAGATTTCAAGTTTTGAAGAAAATCGGAATAACTTACAGAGTCGTTTATTGTTTGTCGAAGCGCTGGGTGCACTGTCATTAAATTAGCGATAGATGAAAAAATTTTTGAGTCTGGTAATAGCCTATTTGTTGATTCCGAATACATTATTGTTTATTTTGTAGGTAGATAATAAGACCAATTCTTGTTTTGAATATTCAAAAGTACACTTTTTACTTTAACTATCCAACCTACCAATTGGCTAAAAAGAGATAATTAGTTAAGAGATTGTAAAAAAAACATTTTGTTTTCGTATTAAATACTTGCGTTAGCGGTTTTGGCTGAAAAAAGACGGATAAAAAGACTATTTTTGTAAAAAAGAAAAATATTATGACACTATGGAATAACGATACTGAAATTCAATTTTTTACAGAAGCGCTAAAACACTTTGCTTCGCCAGAACAACTATTTTATAATCTTCAAAACGGATACTTTGCTTATGTCCCGAAAGGTTTGGATGCTGAAGGTAAAACTTTGCAAAGCAGAAATTCCCTAATAGGACAATTTACTGAAAAATGGTGTAAAACACTTTTTGAACCAATTGCAAAAGAATTAGGATTATTAGCTGTTAACAGTGTTGTATGTGATGCACTTGGCTTGTCGAGACAGCAAAATTAAAAGGTGGACTAACCCATGAAGAAATGCTGAACAATACTATGGAAAATAAAAAATTTGAAATTAAAATTTATTATACAGGATTTTGTACCTATGAGATTGAAGCTCAAAATGAAGCAGAAGCAATTTTAAAAGCAAGAAAACTTCCTATTAACCGAAAAGAGATAATAACCAATTTAGAAAATTGGGAAGAAGCAGATACAGTAAAAGAGATTAATAATGAAAAAAGTAAAATCTGAATTACCGCTAAGTTATGTAACTGTCAAGACGACAAAAAGTCGAATAGATAAGGGCTTATTGGCTATTCCTGTTTCTTTGGTTGATATTTTTCCCAAAAAAAGTAATAAGATATATTTAGTAAATGAAAGTGGAATATTAGAAGCTAAATCTTTTACACCTTATAAAAGTAGTAGCCGTGAATGTAGAATTGGCGGATTAAGAGCGTTTTATGACAATTATCAGGTATTAGATGGTGAAGAATTAGTAATCCAGTTACTTGATTATGATAAATTTAGAATAATTCCAGAAAGAATATTTCAGAATATCCTTACTAGTCGTTTTACACAATTCAAAAAATCAAAAGATGATGATGAAATCGATAATATTTTATCTCAAATCTCAAAAATATCTAATCTTCAAAAGATTGATATTTTAAAAAATGAGTATGTTCTTTTATCAAATGAAAAATTTAAGAACAGAAAAAAAGTAGAAAAGAACACATCAATTGTTAGAGAAAGTGTTCCATACTCAATTAGGAAAATTTTACTTGAATTGTATGAAGGAAAATGTCAAATTACAAATTTTTCATTTTTAACAAAAAAAAATATACCATATTTTGAGCTACACCATATTGACCCAGAAAAAGGTAACCACTTAAAAAATTTACTTGTTGTCAGTCCGAACACCCACGCTCAGTTTACTCATGCAAATCTTATTCAGTATTTTGATGATGAAGGGTGGCTAAGAAAAGTAAAGTTTAATAATCATGAGTATAGTGTTTTTCAAATTATTGATAATCTTCCCAAACAATTTGAAAAGGAAATTCATTTCTAAATTTTGCCGAGAACATAAAAGAATTACCTGACAATTCAGTGCATTTAATGATAACCTCACCACCCTATAATGTGTCAAAAGAATATGACGAAGATTTGTCTTTAAAAGAGTATTTACAGTTTCTTGAAAATTCATTTAAAGAAACTTACAGAGTGCTTTTTAATGGTGGTCGTGCTTGTATAAATGTTGCTAATCTCGGCAGAAGACCCTATATACCTCTATCCGATTATATTTCAAAAATAATGATTGGTATTGGCTTCAATATGCGGGGTGAAATCATTTGGAATAAAGCAGCAAGTGCAAGTCCTTCAACAGCTTGGGGAAGCTGGCAAAGCGCAGCCAATCCGATATTGAGAGACATTCACGAATATATTTTAGTTTTCTCTAAAGGCGATTATAAAAGAGAAAAAGGTAAAAAAGAAAATACCATTTCAAAAGAGCAATTTATGGAATGGACAAAATCAATTTGGACAATGAATGCAGAAAGTGCGAAAAGAATTGGACACCCTGCACCATTTCCCGAAGAATTACCCTATAGATTAATTCAACTTTATTCTTTTAAAGGCGATATTATCTTAGACCCATTTATGGGTAGCGGTACAACTGCCGTTTCTGCTTTGAAAACGGAGAGAAAGTTTGTAGGCTATGAGATAAGCAAAGAATATATTGACCTTGCAGAGAAAAGAATAGAAACGTTATTAAAACAAACAAAGATATCATTTAACTTGACAGTATTGGAAGAAGAACCACAAACTTCTAACAAAAGCTAAAATCAAGCGGGCGGAAAGCGCTAATTTGAAGGAAAGTGCATTTAATAAACTTGATCGTAGATTGCCAATGAGGCTCTCTAAAATACCGGCCAGCTTTTATTAACAGCCCAATCAAGCGCTTAATAGTTTTAGAATAATTTTCTTAAAAAAGCATAATTTTGAAGCCACTAACATTTTCGTTTTTTTAAGCTTAACGTTAAATGAAATATTTCTCTTTTTTTTTTGCGTTCCTTTTGGTTGGCTGCACTACTACAAGCGCTGATAAAAAATTGCTGGAAGAGGCATTAAGGATTCATAGTAAAGCCATTACTATTGATACTCATACAGATACGCCATTGTATTTTATTCATGCAGGGTTTGATTTTGGGCAACGCCATGATGCTCGTAAAGAAGGTAGTAAGGTAGATATTCCACGTATGGAAGAGGGCGGGCTTGATGCATTGTTTCTTGCAGTATTTATAGTTCAGGGAGAGCGCTCGGCCACAGGCAATGCGAGAGCCTTTGAGCGTGCCGATCTTATTTTCGATTCTATCGTTTCGGTATTAAAACGAAATAATGATAAGGCTGAAATAGCCTTTAATGCCTCAGATATTGAAAGACTGAAATATAGCGGAAAACGTGCTTTTCTCTTAGGAATTGAAAATGGGTATCCTATAGGTAATGATCTTTCGCTGATTAAATATTTTTATGATCGAGGCGCTCGTTACATCACTCTTTGTCATTCCAAAAACAATGACATCTGCGATTCCTCAACCGACACTGTCGAATTTAACGGGTTGAGCGCTTTTGGAGAGGCAGTGGTTAAAGAGATGAACCGCATCGGAATGATGATTGACGTTTCGCACATTTCCGATAGCGCCTTTTTTGATGTCGTCAGACTATCCACAACGCCTGTTATTGCATCGCACTCATCGGCACGGGCAATTTGTAACAATCCCCGCAATTTCTCTGACGAAATGTTAAAAGCATTGGCAAAAAACAGAGGCGTTATACAGGTTTGCCTCCTTAGCGATTATGTAAAAACGTTCCCACCCAATCTACAGCGTGATAGCGTTATGAATGAGCTATTAATTAAATATAGATATTTCAAGGACTTGTCGGATGAAGAATCGGCTATGGCTAGCGCCGAATGGCAGGCAATGAATCTTAAGTATCCTATCGAACTTGCTACCGTGTCGGATTATGTGGATCATATTGATCATATTGTGAAGACCATCGGGATTGACCATGTTGGCATAGGAAGTGATTTTGACGGTGGTGGAGGATTGGCAGATTGTATTGATGTCGGCGAATTCCCAAAAATAACAATGGAGCTGCTAAGGAGAGGATATGTGGAAGAGGATATTATAAAAATATGGGGAGGGAACTTTTTAAGGGTGATGGAGGAGATACAGAATAAAGCAGGTTGAACATTTTCCATTAAAAATGATTTATGTTTTAACCATAAAAGTTACATTTCAAAATGAGACAATACTTAGATTTATTAGAACACGTTTTGGACAATGGGGTTAAAAAGGAAGATCGTACCGGAACGGGTACCCTGAGCATCTTTGGTTACCAGATGCGTTTTGATCTTGACGAAGGTTTCCCTCTATTAACCACTAAAAAGCTACATCTACGTTCCATCATACATGAGTTGCTTTGGTTTTTAAAGGGCGATACCAACATAAAATACTTGCACGACAACAATGTAACCATCTGGGATGAGTGGGCTGACGGCGAAGGAAACCTTGGCCCTATTTATGGTTTTCAATGGCGATCATGGCCAACAGCAGATGGACGATATATTGATCAGATAAGCCAGGTAATACACTCGATCAAAGAGAACCCCCATTCGCGCCGACACCTTGTAAATGCTTGGAATGTTGGAGAAATAGAAAAGATGGCGCTACCACCTTGTCATATCCTTTTTCATTTTTATGTTGCCAACAACAAACTTTCTTGTCAGATGTATCAGCGCAGCGCCGACATTTTTCTTGGAGTACCTTTCAATATTGCTTCTTATGCTTTGTTGCTGATGATGTTTGCTCAGGTAACCGGTTACAAGCCCGGAGAGTTTATTCACACCTTTGGCGATGCCCATATTTATCTAAATCATATCGAACAGGTAAAACTACAACTCACACGCAATCCGTTCCAATTACCCAAAATGGAGATCAACCCGTTGATTAAAAATATTTTTGATTTCAAATTTGAAGATTTCGTTTTGAAAAATTATCAGAGCCACCCACACATAAAAGGAGAAATATCCGTTTAATGTACCACAATTAGTAAATGAAGCATGTCAACGTTAAAAAATCTGCTTGATAAGAGCAGCCTCTCACGCGAAGATATTATCCTTCTGTTGCAGGCAGAAGGAGAGGCGATGCAAGATCTTTTCAGAAAAGCAACGGAGGTAAAGCGTTTTTATGTTCAAGATAAAGTATATTTCAGAGGGCTGATTGAGTTTTCCAATATCTGCTCAAAAAATTGTTATTATTGTGGGATTCGCAGCGCTAACCGTAAAACAGAGCGTTATAATCTTAGTGATGATGAAATAGTAGATGCCGCCATTTTTGCTTACGAAAATGGATATGGCTCTATTGTCCTACAATCGGGCGAATTGAGTAACAAGCGTTTTGTAAACAGGATTAGCAATCTGCTTAGCAAAATTCACGGCGCCACAAATCAAAAACTTAGAATTACCCTGTCGTGTGGCGAACAGGAAAAAGATACCTATCAAAAATGGTTTGACCTTGGAGCTATTCGTTATCTTTTAAGAATTGAGACTTCAAACCGTGATCTTTTTTACAAATTGCATCCAAATAACAGATTACATGATTTTGATAATCGCCTAAAATGTCTTGAATATTTGAAAGACGTCGGTTATCAGGTTGGTACCGGGGTAATGATCGGATTGCCTTATCAAACTTACGACGACCTTGCCGGCGACCTGCTTTGGATGAAATCTATTGATGTAGATATGGTAGGTATGGGACCATATATCGAACATCATGATACACCGCTTTATGACCTGCGTCATCTGTTATTACCAATCGGAAAAAGATTCGAATTATCATTGAAAATGATAGCGCTGCTACGCATATTGATGAAAGATATAAATATCGCTGCAGCCACTGCGCTACAAGCAATAGACAAAACCGGCAGAGAAAAAGCAGTAGAAATAGGGGCAAACGTGATAATGCCTAATATTACCCCCTACTCTTACCGCGATCAGTATAAGCTTTATGAAAACAAACCTATGACCACCGATAGCCCCGATGATTTCTTAGCACGTCTTGAAGAGCGTATTAAATTAGCAAAAAACGAAATAGCTTACAACGAGTGGGGCGACTCAAAACATTGGGAAGAAAAGCAATAAAAAGTTAGCGGTTTTTTTTGGTTAATGCTTATAAGGCTCTATTTTGAATTTGGGTTTATCCCAAACTGATTATCTATTTGCAAGCTAATACTTTCCAACAACCCTCTTTAACAAGCAAAAAAAAACCGGAAATTAATCTTGCCCTAACTTCCGGTTTAAAAAATTATTAGCTATTTACTATATCAGCCCTTTGTCATGTTTTTCTTTAATCACCTTTAGCATATCCTGTGTCATTTTGTCGAGGTCCCATTTTGGGTTCCATCCCCACTCTTCACGGGCAGCGCTATCATCCATTTTATTTGGCCACGATTCAGCTATCCCTTGTTTCACAGGATCAACATCATAGTCCATTTTAAAGTTTGGGATATATTTTTTTATCGAGTTATAAATTATATCGGGGTCAAAGCTCATGGCAGTAATGTTGAAACAGTTCCGATGTTTTAATTTAGAGGGGTCAGCTTCCATCAGATCAATAGCAGCATCTAACGCATCGGGCATATACATCATATCGAGGAAGGTACCTTTGCGGAGCGGGCATGTATATTTACCGTCTTTAATTGCAGCATAGTAGATTTCCACGGCATAGTCTGTCGTTCCTCCGCCGGGAAGCGTAACATTTGAGATTATTCCCGGAAAACGAACCCCGCGTGTATCTACTCCAAATCGTTTGAAGTAGTAATCGCTAAGCAGCTCGGCAGCCACTTTTGTAACGCCGTACATTGTGCCAGGGCGCTGAATTGTATCCTGAGGCGTGTTATCAAGTGGGGTGCTCAACCCAAAGGCGCCAATCGAACTTGGGAAAAAGACAGCACATTTATATTCACGGGCAACTTCCAAAACGTTGTAAGCTCCATTAACGCCTACATTCCACGCGGCCTGTGGGTTCTTCTCAGCAACTGCCGATAGCAGCGCTGCAAGATTGTAAATGGTGTCAATCTTATATTTCTTAACAACTTCTGCCAAACGGACGATATCGGTAGCGTCAACAACTTCAAGCGGACCGCTCTCGGCAAGCTCCACCGACGGCTGAGTCTTACGATAACCAGCTACTACATTGTTATTTCCATACCTCTTGCGAAGTTCAAGAGTCAACTCCGACCCAATCTGGCCTACTGATCCAATAACAAGAATGTTTTTCATAAATATTAAAAATTAAAATTTAGTGTGAGTTCAATAACAAATGAAAAAAAGCAAAAATATCTTTTTTATGGTTAGAAGAAGATAAAACCCAATAGAAAAATAAAAAATTAATAAAACAAACTAAAAATGAGTAACATACATTTTAATTTTTTTATTACATTTGCTGTCAGTATGTTACTAACAAAAATTTAAACGGAAGCGCTGATGAAACACACTAATTACTTTTTCAGCCCGCTTTTTACCGAATGTTGTTGACTCCTTAAGCGAAGATTTCTTCTTTTTACCCAACTTACCCACAACAGCATCCACTTTTATTCTTATTACTTACTTATAATAAAACGCTCAACCTAAAGTCAGTTCCATATCCCTACAAGTAGCATTTTGAAGAGGACTAACCCGCTATAGGTTTTTTTCGACACAAAGATCGTAAGCTATACTGTAGTAACGATTAATAACTGTTTCTCCCGATTTCCAATTGATTATCAAATTCAAACCCTTTATCGTGCAAAGGTTTCGGCATTAATAGGCCAATCCCGATTTGTTGATTGTTCAGCATAGTTTTTAATGCATTGATTATAAGCGCTTAATCACTTATGCAATCTCAAAAGTTTGATCCGTCTTAAATTAATCTTCCAAGCGGCAAAATAAGCGCTCTTAATTTTGGTTTAATTGCCAAAGTTTTTTTTATGAGAAAGACATCTGTTTGTTTGATTTTGTTTTTTTTGCTATTCTCAATTTTTTCGGCGGCGCAAAGTCGTTTCACGATCAGTGGATTTGTACGGGAGAGGGGCAGTCAGGAGTTATTGCCGGGTGTAAATATTTATCTTCCCGAACAGCGTGCCGGAACGACTACCAACAATTATGGTTTTTACTCTTTAAGCCTGCCGGCCGGCTCATACAGAATTCAGTATTCGTATGTCGGTTATCAGCTTGTTGAAGAACAGGTAAATCTAAATAAACACATTGAAATAGATGTAGAATTGGAGGCGAATCTTACACTTTCGGAGGTAGTTGTTTCTGCCGAAAAGTATAGACGATTGACCGAAAGCGATCAGATGAGTATGATATCGCTTCCTGTGATTCAGATAAAAAATATTCCGGCGCTTTTAGGCGAGAAGGATGTTTTCAAGGTTTTGCAACTGATGCCTGGCGTACAAAAAGGCTCGGAGGGTAGCAGCGGGCTTTATGTGCGAGGTGGCTGCCCCGATCAAAATCTGATAATCTTGGATGATGCCCCTGTATATAATGTCTCACATCTTTTTGGGTTCTTTTCAGTATTTAACGGCGATGCAATCAAAAGTATTGAACTCACTAAAGGAGGCTTTTCGGCACGGCATGGCGGCAGGCTATCATCGGTTATCGAAATGACAATGAAAGATGGTAACAAAGAAAAAATCAGCGGGCAGGGAGGGATTGGATTAATATCCTCACGGCTGACATTAGAAGGACCTTTGGTTAAAGGAAAATCATCATTTTTGGTTTCGGGCAGGAGAACCTATATTGACTTGCTTATTGCACCTTATATGCCACAAGACGAAAGGGGCGGTTATTATTTTTATGATCTAAACACAAAACTCAACTACGATTTTGGCCCAAAAAACAAACTCTATTTAAGCGGATACTTTGGACGTGATAAATTCTATTTTGTAAGCAAATATAGCAACAGTAAAGATAAAGGCGCCCTTTACTGGCAAAATAAAACCGGAACGATTCGTTGGAACCATCTCTTTAACAACAGGGTTTTTAGTAATACCTCGCTCATCTATAGCGAGTACAATCTGAACATTTATGAAGAATATCGAAGTTCGAATGATAAATATGAGCTTAAATACACGAGTGGAATTTATGATGTTGGGCTTAAATACGATTTGGAATATCATCACTCTCCCGAATACAGCCTGAGGACAGGGATGCAAAGTACGCATCACTATTTTTTACCCAGCGCGATAGTAGAAATTGACGATAATGTAAGCCACGAATTTAAGAGTAAAACAGATTATACCTCATTTGAAAGCGCCGTTTATGTTGAAAATCATTTCAATTTCAAAAATATTATTCAAGTAAATGCAGGCTTTCGAATGGCTCATTTTATAGCTGATAAAAACCATTACTTTTCTCCCGAACCTCGCCTTTCGGTCAATTATTTATTTGGAAAAAACATCTCCTTCAAAGCGGCTTATTCGGTTATGAATCAGTATATTCATCTTTTAAGCAATACAGGTATAGGCTTGCCAACTGACCTTTGGGTGCCTTCCACTGACAGAATCGCACCGCAACATTCGTCACAGATATCGGCAGGTATAGCTAAAGAATTGGTGGAAAAAGGAATACAAGTTTCGTTGGAGGGGTATTTAAAAAAAAGCAAAAACATCCTTGGATATAAACCCGGCTCAAGTTTTTTACTTATTGATGACCCTACGGAAGTTCAGAGTTATACATGGCAAGATAATGTTACGGCAGGAAGAGGAGAGTCGTACGGAGCAGAATTGTTGTTGCATAAAAAGGAGGGGCGGACAAGCGGCTGGATAGGTTATACTTTGTCGTGGACACAACTTCAGTTTGACGAAATCAATTTTGGAAAAAAATACTGGGCGCGTTACGACCGGCGACATGATATTGGTATAGTAGTGATCCATGAGTTGAACAAACGTATTACGCTCTCAGGAAGTTGGGTATATGGAACCGGAAATGCTGTAACGCTACCATTAGGCTCCTATTATTCTCAATCACACGATCCATTTGAAAGTATGAGAGATTCACCTTTTTATCATTACTACAGTTGGTCGGAGATTTATGATTATGGCGAAATTAATAGCTTCCGGATGAAACCGTATCATCGCTTAGATATTGCAGTTCAATTTCATAAAAAAATGAAAAAACATGAACGTATCTGGGAGCTTGGACTTTACAACGCATATAACCGGCTTAACCCATTCTTCTATTTTATCAGTAGAGAATATGATTGGGAAACAAATACCGAAACAAGCAAACTAAAACAGGTGAGTATATTCCCTATCATTCCTTCGGTTACATATAATTTTAAATTTTAATACCATGAAAAGTATAGTAAAAGTATTTTTAATTATAAACATTCTCGTCTTGTCGGCTTGCGAACGCATGATAACCGATGTTGATATTGACCCTGGCCGTAAAAAGTTAGTAGTTCATTCATACCTATATCCCGGTATGGACACCGTTAAAGTAATGCTCACTTCAAGCTTGCTTCTTTATTCGTCAACGGAGTTATGCCAAGGGCCATCAAATAATGAGGTGGATGATGCACAAATAGTCATACGCAATAAGAACATAGAGTATCCATTGACCTACAATGATTCTATTAAGCAGTATATCAGCACGGAGCTTGAGATCAAAAAAGGCGAGACTTATAATTTATACGTTAAAGCCTCAGAGGGGGAAGAACTATTTGCAAGTTGTACTGTGCCCGGTGAAAATCCGCCTGACATTGAGATTTTAAGCATACAAAGCGATACCTATGGCGGAAAAATCATCAACTTTCGTTTTCGCGATATAAATGGACAAGGACATTACTATAGAATTTGTGGCGTTTATAAATATTTCTACGCACCTGAACCAGAATCCTTTCATCTGTATTCAATATACATGGATAAGGGTGAAGAGTTCGTTACTGACATTAACAAGGATGGAGAATATTTTATTTATAAAACCAATTGGATTTATTTAGATGAAGAACCTAATCCTGTTACTCTTTTTTTAGCTCTGACCGACATTCATTATTATAATTATCATCGCTCTGTTTTTAATTTCGATGGAGAGAATCCCTTTTCCGAACCATCGCCGGTTTATTCAAATATCGAAGGCGGATTAGGGGTTTTTGCCGCTTTTAACGGTTCAACCATTGAGGTTGACCTTGAATAACCAAACGCATTATTAGACGAGGAAGATAAATGCCAGAATAAATCTTTATCACGATAAACCCAAGTTAGGCAATAGAAAACATTTCTAAGCCGAATTATTGACTTTGTGAAGCCAACTCCGGTTTTGTGTTTGTTAAGAACAATATCGGGTACAAATCATTTAATTGAAATTTAACTGCTAAATTTCAATTAAAAAAAACAGACGTTTTCAAAACTCTTTTATTGTTAGTGCAAAATCATATTATCATCTTGAAAGGATAGATTTTCACCTTCTCTCCACCTTTACGCTGCCTGCTTGTTGTCCGTCAATTTGGATTGCGATTATATAGATGCCGGGGGGTGCGTCGTTGCCGTAGTCGCTGTCGCCGTGCCAGCGCATCCGGTAGTTTCCGGGCGGGGTAAAGGCGTTCATCAGTGTTTTCACCTTCCGTCCGTTCAGGTCATAGATCAACGCTTCGCATTGGCCCCCTTTGAGCAGTGTAAACTGAAGATTTGTGCTGCTTTGGAATGGATTTGGAAATACCTTAATCTCTCCGCCGATCAGTTTTGCCGGCGAAGGGATGTTTATTGTAATATCGGCAAACTCGTATGCTCCCATATCTATTCTGCCGTATGCGATACGCGGGTTGCCTATCAGGTCGGTTGCCGGAAGGTGGATGGTATCCATATTTGGCGTATAGAGGATGTATCTTTCGTTTTCTTCTTTTATGTAGGGAGGCGACATGCCGGGTTCGTACATCGGCGTGCCGGCGTTAATGCATGGCGAATTGATTGTCAGTGCATATGGATTGGCTCCATAGCCTTGCCATTGCGGGTCTTTATCCAATATGCCCTCCCCCCAATTTACAATGGTGTTGCCGGCTTCATCCATAATGCCCGCTGCACCGTTCTCGAAGAGTGTATAGTGAAAGTTGATCTCCGCAGGCTTTGTTTCATTTGCCCAGTAGATGTATATATCGGGGGAGTTGTTATCGTAAAAGATCGAGTTGTAGATGTTTACTTGGCTGCCTTTTACGGTGCTGTTGGTTCCTGGAAGGTTCATCCTGTCCCTGTTGCCTCCTATTGTGGCATTTACAATATACAACTTTACTTTTT
>Ga0208196_1001271_pt1 | contig 27885 bp, 21 predicted proteins | sample AD_JPNNA7_MetaG_FD_184443 | JGI IMG/M metagenome (GOLD analysis project Ga0208196, IMG submission 184443) | Active sludge microbial communities of municipal wastewater-treating anaerobic digesters from Japan - AD_JPNNA7_MetaG (SPAdes) (version 2) | ecosystem: Engineered > Bioreactor > Anaerobic...
CCGTTTCGGTCTCTTTCCTTAGCGGCGCGGGCATACTGTGGATTAGCGACAGATGAGGTCGGCTGAAGGGCTTCCTCGGATAGAGCCTCGCCATTTATCCTGACCGAAAAACCCTGACGGGCCCACCAGGGACGGCGCAGGAGCAGCGTGAATTCTTTAGGTTTATCAGTTTCAATTCTCAGGGTAGCTTTTTCGCCTTCAGGAAAGTCGGTCTCCATCTTGACCCTGGCTCCGACCCGGTCGGCAGCGGCCGTGGATGGGACATAAAGATTAACCCAGAGCCGGCTTGTATCCTCGTAGTAAATCCCGAGACCGTGGAGAGCATGGTTTTCCATACCTGAGCCAACACAGCAGGTGAAGCTCCGGAACATATCCTGATACTCGTGCTGGACACCGCGGCCCACCGGAACCATATAGCACATCCGGCCGTCTTCGTTGTCTATCGAGGCGAGCACATGGTTAAAAAGGGCTCTCTCCATAAAATCAGCGTAATGAGCGTCGGGCGACAGGGCAAAAATGATGCGCGCCAGCTTGAGCATATTGTAAACGTTGCAGCTTTCGGAAGTCCGGCCATCAACCTGAAAAGCCAGTTCCTCGGCTGCACCAAAATACTCGTTCATCCCGTTGCCGCCGGTGGCGTAGCTGTGATGATTGGCCACTGTGTCCCAGAAAAAGCTCGAGGCCATCAAATCTGCCGACTCGCCGGTATAAAGGTAGCGGACAGCAGCTCCGATCATCTTGGGAATCTGAGTGTTGCCGTGGGTGCCAGCCAGAATGTCTTCATGATGAGCCAGCAACCGGTGAAAAATTTCCTGCTCAAACTGGCGGTAGAGCCGGAGCCAGCGGCGGTCACCGGTATCAGCATAGAGGTCAGCTAAGATCTCATTCATCCCACCGTATTCACAGTCCAGCATCTGCTGAATCTGCTTGGGGCTCAGACCGGAGAGGATTTTCTCGGCCCAGGCGGCGAATTTCGTCTCAACCTCGAGGGCAGTTTTGTTGCCGGTGAGGCGATAGGCATCGCGGAGGCCGGCGAAAGTCTTGTGGAGCGTATACCAGGGTGACCATTCTCCGTTGAGGTCAAAGCTCGAGGCTTTGATCTCGCCGCGGGCCAGAGCTTCAAAGCAGGGGCGGCCGCCTTCGAGGGCACTGAGATAGCCATCGCCGTTTTTATCCTGAACTTCCTTTAGCTCTTTAACTATATAGTCGGCGCGGTCCTTAAAGCGGGTATCGCCGGTAGCGGCATACATCAGGCTAACAGCCGACAGATAATGTCCGGCGATGTGACCCGTCAGATTGCGGCCCGGGCCATCCCAGCCACCGTAAGGCTCAGCTTTCGGCTGGAGGCCGGCGTTTTTCCGGTAGAGAGCCAACATCCTGTCCGGTTCGAGCGTCAAAAGATATTGTTTGGTGAGCTCTTGAGCTTTTAGGAGCGGGCCGCCGGTTAACCTGACTTTATTCAGGGGAACGGGGGTAGCGCGAAGCAGTTTCTGCTGAATTGTCCTGGCGTCTGGGTCAGCCGGCTGGACAAAAGTCTGGGCGAAGAGGGGCGGCAGGGCAAAAAGACTGACGATGAGGACCAGCCCGGCAATAGTGGGGGCAAAGGATCTGGAGCGTCTTTTAGCCGTCAAAGCCAGGCGCGACAGCTGGTGCTGTGGGAGGTTGCGCCGCAGCAGTGGCCGCCCTGACAGTAAGCGCTTCGGCAGTGAGAGACCTGAAAAAGCGCGGCGAGCTATCTGTAGCAATTTCAATGAGTTGATAGCGATAGCCTCCGAAATTCTGGCGATTATACCATCCATTTCATTTCTCCTGATGTATTTTTTGTCATCCTATTTTCTATTTTATCCTTTTCCTGATGTCTAATATATCTTATTTCCCACCGCCTGGGCAAGCCTTTTTATACTCTGACCAAACCAAGACCACTTAACACTTTTATGGATTGAATCCATGAATGTAAAAAGCTGTTCATGCATATCAAGACTCATAAAGCTATTAACTTTAACTACCATTGACAACCTCTTCATGCTAAAAATATACTGTTCCCGGGGAGGGTAGTTATGGTCAAAAGAATAAACAAAAGCTCTCTTGAGCGATTCATAAAAAATGATTTACCCAAGAAATTACAAAAAGATCTTCAAGATCTTCGTATCATCAGAGAAGCTGACATTGCCTGCTGCGTCTATTTCCATCTGAGAAGATTTATAGGTTCAGACAAAACCCTGAAAGTATTCGCTGAGAGACCTTCGAAACAGACAAAACATATTGTCGATATGGTCATTTTTAGAGATTTCCCCAATAAGTCTCCAGATCCGCGTATTGCCTTTGAACTCAAATGGAACCGAAAAAGGATATCGAAAAAGGATAGAGACAGCTTAGACCAATGCATAAGAAAACTAAACCTGGGAAAAGTTTATTTCATTTCGGTTTGCAAGAAAGATGGAGTAAATAAGATCATTAAATCGGATTTAGAAAAGTTTAGGCTCTTCGAGATCTATATCTATCCAAATTTACCCCCGAGTAAGTATAAAGAATGGGACGCCAGGCGGGCTAAAGTCAAAGACAAGTTTTAGTGGACTCGATGAAGAGTACCTAATTGGTGTGATTATTTTTATTATCCAAGCCAGCATCCGCCTACCTTGTTTGGAAAAATGCCAATAGTCTGTCACGTCCGGCAGCTTTTTAACAGTTTCTAGTTAAATATATAAGGCCAAGACAAAGTTTCTTTCTGAGAAACCCTTTTTTTGTTTGCTAACGTATTTTAATTATTAAGCCCTGAATTGATGGAGGCAATTTGACCGCTTACCTCTTCTTTATCGCCCACTCAAGCCTGCTCTTAAGTAGATAATGAGACTTTTTCAAGTTTGGAATCCAGCATTCGTAAAAGAAAAGCGATGACCAATATTTGATACTAGCGTGATTGTCTATCAGACTCTCAAAAATTGACTCATAGCTCTATGACCCCTGCTACCAATTTATAGCATCTTTTCAAATTATTATCAGACCATGGCCGCGTTAGGCTGATGGTCAATAAACAATCACAGTTAAGCTCGGTTGCTTTAGACATCCTTTTCAAGAAATCTACATCCGTGACGCTTAAATCTAAATAGTTACCTTTTGGATCTTTGAATGTTGCCCTTAAGCTATATCGCTCTCCGCTATCATAGTCTTTATAAAACCTTGTATTTGATCTATAAAGCTCGAGAGACTTCCAGTTAGAGTTGTGAACATTTTCCAAATACACCGGATCGACATACTTTTTATTTGAATGGAGGATAAGTTCACCTTTTTTCTGGTATACCTTTTTATATAACAATAACAAGTCTTCTCGATCATATTTCCCAACGATTTTCCATGTTCCGTTTCCTATAATCCAGTTCTCCTTTTGATATCTGGATGGCGGGTCCTCTTTTTTGGCCAAAGGAATTTCAACTATGTCAAGCAAGGTTAAGCTATCAACTAATTTAGGATCCATAGCCGTGGACAGTGAGCTTGAAATAGGTCTGACCCAGTCACCGTTATCATAAAAAATCCCAGCCAAACACCTGTTCTTTTTCTTATAAGATTTGGCGAGGATTATAACTTTTCTCCATTCAATCATTAGTAAAGTCTTTCCTGATTTATTATAAATGCTTTATGGTGATATCAGGGTAAATAGAAGCAAAGCGTTCGGCTACCAGCCTTCTATGACATCTTTGGGGATTGTTCTCGGTGCATAAAAGGCACGACATATGCAAGTCTTCCGGTTTGAACAACTCTGATATATTTCTTTCCCTAATCAACTTATAAAAGCGACTTTCATATTCCTGCCAACTAATCTTTTTGTTTCTATAAGCGTCTAATAATTCCTTTTCTGGAGCTAATCCCGGTACATGCTGGTAAGAAATTCCATTTATGGCCGCCAAAAAATATTCCAAGTCATCTCTCTTTGTAAAACCAGCAAGTTGAGACTTATTATTAAGCCTTATGTCAATGACTTTCTGGACATTAGCCTTTTTTAATATTTCAAAAAATTCTCTTGCCGATTTTTTGGCAAATCCAATTGTAAATAGTATTATCGTTTTCTCTTCTTGCTTTTTTCCCGTCTTGTCTTCCTTCTTGTGAGCTATTTTTTCAGATTGATGTTTATAAGCCTCATTCAAAATAGCCTCTTCTGAAAATAAAAGGCCCTGATTTGCGTCTGAACTTAAAAGTCTTATCTCCAAATCCTCCTGGCTTTCAGATTTTTCCCCATCTATTATATGAAGAACGTCGGCCCCTTCCTGTTTTAAAATCTTTCCTATTAAGAGTGCCCTGTGGCAATTAATAGGGTCTCTTTCTGAACACATAATCGCTAACCTCTTATTAGCACCTATAGAGATTATCTGACCAACCGCCCTGATAAACTGGGATTCCTCGCTCAGTTTATCGTATGAAACCCGACCATCGATATATAGTGCGCCACTATTCGGTCTTCCTCCTAGTATATGGCCTTGATAGTCGTAAGAAATATCATTGTTTTTTAGGTTACGTTTTAATTCTTCTCTATTAAAATGTGGAGAATATCTGCTGTACGGTTCGGATCTTACGTCTATAACCAGTTCAATGCCATTTTTCTGCAAAATAGCAACAAATTGGCTAAAAGCAAGATTTGAATGTCCAATCGTATAAATTCTGACTTTCGCCATCGATTTATTGTATTACCTTAAACAAAGACTATCAAATAATATTTAGCGCTACCTCATGTTAAGCTATATCAGCTCTTTACTATACTCAGCTATTTATGGCTAGAGATTTATTTCCCCAATTTTGATACTTTGACGTGGATAATAAACATCCTATCTATATTAGCTATTAGTTACACCTAGAAAATTTAATAGCTTAGGGCAAAATAACCGTTGATAATCCCAGATAAACTGCTGAGCTCAATCATGATGAATGGGCGACATTATCCGAATGTGTATGTTTATTGAAAAATATCAGGAAAATATTTTTTGCCTGCATGATAGATTTCGTTGATTCTGTATTCAAGGAATGTCTTATATTGATTTATGGACCACATATTTTTTTCATAGGGAATGAAATGCTTTATTGCAGCACTCTTATAGTCTTCTATATATTCCTCAGGTGGGGCGTCCTCAATTTCTGAATTCACCCGTTGATGGATGAAGGTTATGTTGCCTAAGTTATTAACAAGCTTTTCTTTAAAATCCAAATCTTCGACTTCTAATGTCTTTTCTAAAAATTCTTTAGAGAAGATATGATGTCTCGCTAGATTAGAAAAGTCCTGATGACTTAGCAATATTCCGTTCCAATCGTCGGCTCTGTTTCTAACCAGGATTATATAAAGCATGAAGAGATAAGCTCTTCCCTGAAGGCGCAAAACATTTAAATCCAATCCTTTTTTAATATCGCTCTCTGATATTTTTATCCTTCCCCTTTTGGCCCTTTGATTATTTAACAGCTCTTCGAAATCGAAATAAGGCTTATGCAAGCTTTCTAAATCGTCATCTAGTTTAGAGTTAGTCTGTGAACTGTAGTAACCATTAAAACTTGTAAGGATAAACCAGTTGACAATCTTCCTCCTCTCTATTAGATCGACACTATTTAGATTTTCTATGCGTCTGTTATAAAAATATTTAGAGATAGTTACAATAGGCATTTGAGAAGGCAGCAAACTGGAGTTTGCAATACCTAATTCTTCTTTTAGAAGCCTTATTGTGCATTTCATTGCCTTTTCGGATTTATCAAATATTTTGTCTGTCGCATCAGCATCGAATTCACCTATTCTCTTTATATTCTTTCTAAATTGCTTAACATTCGAGATTTGCGTTTGTTTTAGATCAAAGTTAGAAAATACAAACCTTATCACAGGTTGAAGGTCTATCTGAACAATTTTGTAAATTTCCTCGTATAAATTTCTTATCCTGTTTTTCAAATCACCGCCGACAGACCCTGCAAGGAATGAAAGCATTAATTCAAGGTTCCCTATTCTAACACCATATTTATTTACTCTAATAAAGGCTTCAGCCATGTCTTGGAAAGTCTGCTCGTCTTCGCTTTCAGTTTCCATAATGTAAATAGGTAAGGGGTATTTACTCAACAATTGTTGTATCATCTCATGCATCTCAGCGAAGTTTTCTTCAGACGTCTCTTTCTTTAGCTTCGAAATTGCACCATCATCAAAGTGGTAAAATGCCTTTATTAACTCTGAGAGATCTATGCCCCTGTCTTTGCTCTTATAAAATCTCTTATCGTCAGGATTGTAACAGATAGCTTCGCATCTAATCTTTTCATCGTCCCTATCAATTTCCCAATTGTTCATAAGAAGCAGCAGAGATGTCAGCCGTTGTTGGCCATCAATCACATAGTATCTTTCTTTTTTGTTATCCACTTTTATGTTGATTAGGGGCTTTGAAAACGGATCTAATTCTGACGATGATTGAGATGACGGCTTCCAGAGAATTATCGTGCCAATAGGATAATTCTTGATTATGGAATCAATAAGTTCTCTTATGTCATCTTCATCCCATACATATTGACGTTGGAATGAAGGAAGGAAATACTTCCCTGCATTTAATTCATCAATCAAACTTTGTATATATTCTCGCCTTACATCTATTTTTACCCTTGTATCCATTCTTTTCCCTCCTTTACATTCAACAATTAATGAAAAGACATTTTGGCATTAATTGCGCCATTGTCAGCCCTCATATCTTAAGACTTTGATATGCTCGCCGGCTGCGGGAGGCTCCGCCAGACGGCAGAATCCAATCTTAAGATAAGGATCGCTGGCCATGGCTCTATCTCTAAAATAATGAAACAGATCAGGTATTTCATCGCCGCAGAATCCCAGCACCAGTTTAACTCTCTTTCTTGCGTCTATCTGGCCATCAGCGCGATCATCAAGTACAAATTTGACCGCTTGCTTGTTTCGCTCGAGCCAATCTCGATGTTCGAGCCCCTGGAAGAACAAATTTTCCAGCTCAACCCTTCCAGCCTTTGGACCCTTTATTTCAAATGCGACGAGTGACCTGTCATTTACGTCAAGGCCTAAAATATCAAGTCTCTCTGGATATATGGTACCTTCGACCGTGCGGACCTCATGAACCACATATTTAACCCGAATACTTTCTTTTTCACCAATAGGAATTTCGAGCCCGTTATCACCCTGCATTTGGTTGATCAATGAAGCTTGATAATATGTTTCATTCTTTAGATAATTCTCATCTGTTTTTAGAGGAGGAAAGGCCGGCGCCTTTTTATCATGACATTTCAGTAAGTCATCTGTCAGAACAATGACATTCGGGACAACAAATTTCAGAAACTCAAACTTCCTTAAGAACACATCATTAAAACACGATCCCATAAGATAAAGACAACGTATCTTCCCGCCATTGTCATCGCTAAACTGCTTAAACATCTTAAGAATCGGATAAAGGATTAAACGCAGCCAGGGTGTGCCGACATTCTCAGTAGTCAGGTCATCTTTTGTACCAGGAAATCCCACAGCCAGGCCCTGCCAGCTTTTATCACCCCGAACAGTATAAACCGGCAATTTAGTGTTATAGCGGGTCTTTTTCTTTATCTCTTCACCCTCTTCTTTCGAGCAGGACATTCCTTTATCGCTCATGAACTTGATAACGCGATTAATGGCCCCAGGGTCCAGAGGCTTCTGAGCCAGGCTTCTAGCATAACGCTCGCTTTCGCTCATTTCTACCTCCTCCAATTAGTTGACTTATTTTAAGTCCCTTTTTCTTTATTAGAAAAAGGATACAAATTTCGACAGCCCAATTCAAGCAAATTCTGTTCGCAGCTAAAGGAAATAAATTGGCGCTCGCCAGGCAAGGGCAAGCAGCCTGAAACAGACAGGTATTCCTCCATGGTTCAGGTGGCTTAAAAAATACTGTCAGCTGATGGACTATATAGATACATATTTACATCTTCCCCGGACAAAACTATAATAGTTTTGGGTGCCAGAAATGTCAGCAGAGCTCTTACGACAGATATTGCTAGCTGGTAATTTAAGGGGGTAAATAGCCATCCGTGTCGAAATGTTCTGGCCTTTTTATCTCTTGCAACAAAAAAACGATCGATATAACTAACAATCAAAAAGGAGGTCAGACATGGCCAAAAAGGTAACAAAAAGGGAAGAGAAACTTATGAATGATGCTATTACTCTCGTCGATGGTCTGAACAAAGTTGAACATGATATGCAGGATGTCCCAATACCAAGACGTGGTCGTTGGGTTTGCTGGGTAGAAAAGAAGGGAAAGGTAGCCAGACGGAGATTCTCAGGTTGGTGGAATGGTATAAGCCTGATATATACCAAGCTATTAATTCCCAGTGTCCTGGATGGTTACGATGTCTATATTGGCGTTGATCATGGCCATGGGATGATTCAAGAACTTTACCCCGAAAGGCGCATGAAAAAGACAAAATAGGTTTTCCCTGATAAACAGAATAATCACCGGATTGGGGCAATGAGTATGCCTAATCAAGGCAGAGAAGCTTGACGAGCAGGTAGAATCAGAGCAAGCACAGGCGGCTAAGATAGATCGTGGGTTAACGATGGTCAAGCTGTGAAAAAACATATAAAGTTCTATCAGGCAACGAATAAATATTGTAGTGAACCCCGAAAGGCAAGACACTTTTTCTCGCCCTTGGAGATAGAGCTCTTTTCACAAAAATAATTCATATCGTTTGGATTACAGGCTGTGGCTTTAACCCGGTTCATATTTGAGCCGCGTCCGACGTAGCTTCCTGTGTTTGAGCCCATTGCTGAGCAAACTCCCGCATCTCTCCTCCAGATAATCATATACCGAGGAAACTGGAAGCCTCCGAAACCCGTTGGCCTCATAAACCTCCAGAATCTCCTCCCGCCACCCGTCAAATACCTTGTCTCGAACCAGACGCTCCCGACGATAGGCCCTGTAGCCCTCCTCTTCCATGGCAAAATACTTAGCCACTGTCCTGGAGTCAAGCCCAGGGCTTTGACAATTGCTCCCTTCGAATATCCCCGCCTCCGATACGCTTGGATTTCCTTAAACATCGCTTTGTTTATCATTCCGCCTCCTGTAAGGTTTCTTGCTACCTTACAGGGACTCTAAAAGAATGGGAATTCTATTTACCATCCCCAGGGGATTTCTGCTTACCATTACCATTGCATTTCTGTTTACCATTACCATTGCATTTCTGTTTACCATCACCCCTGGATTTTAGCTTACCGTTTCCACTCCCCTAATAACCACTCCAGCATCGCCTTCACCGGATCCTCATCCGTTAAAAATCCTGTTAACAATCCTTCCAGTAATGCCTTATAATCTCTTTGAGCCATCGTATGTAAACTCCTCCTTTCTTGAGATTAACATCTTTAAAAGGAGATTCTACGATGGCTCACTCCTTTAATTCAATTTGCAAACTTCCTTATACATCAGCTCAAAAACCGCTGTGTGAAGTATCTTCCATAGGTTTAGTCTGTTTTAATAACATTGGCTTTGTCCGGCTTTGAAAGTTGAGGTGCTCCCCATAGTTTGGACAGAAAAAAGGCTTGAATAAGGTGCACTTTTGACCTGCCTTTTCTTGACTTATATTAACCATTTGAGACACTCGCTTCAACCTGCGTTGAAGCTCCAAAATAGACCTCAGACGGTGTCCGATATCCTAAGCTCTGATGCAACCGCTCGTTGTTGTAGAAGTGAAAGTAAATACTCAGACTCTGTTTAGCTTCACTGACCGTCCGGTACTCATGAAGATAGACCTCCTCATACTTCACCGTTCTCCACAGCCGCTCAACAAAGATGTTATCATATACCCGGCCGCGGCCATCCATGCTTATCCTGACCTCACAGTCCTGAAGAAGAGCCGTAAACTCCTGAGAGGCAAACTGCATTCCCTGGTCAGTATTAAAGATCTCAGGTCTGGAGGTCCAGAGTGCTTCTCTTAATGCCTGTGAACAGAACCTGGAATCAAGTGTGTTGGATAGCTCCCAGGAGACAACATAACGGCTATACCAGTCCATAATCACTATCAAGTAGACGAAACCATGAGCCAAACGTATGTAAGTTATGTCTGCTCCCCAGACCTGGTTAGCTCGCTCTACATTCACCCCCTCCAGTAGATAGGGGTAAAGCTTATGACCAGGAGCGGAAAAACTTCTCCTCTTACAAGGATAGATGGCCTGAAGCCCCAGACGCCTGAAGAGCTTCCTCACCCTCTTCGCATTTACCTCATAATTCTGAGCCCTCAACCAGGCCGTCATCCTCCTTACCCCATAAAATGGCGCCTTAGTGTATTGCTCGTCTATTACCCCCATCAGCTCAAGGTTATAATCATCATCGGCCGTTGAGTGGTAATAATATGAGGACTTCGAGAGATCCAGTAGTTTACACTGCCTGGCTACTGACACCCTTGTATTATCCCTCTCCACCAACTGCCTCTTCTCTTCTACTGAAGCTGCTGAAATTTTTTTTTAAGCCAATCGTTCTCTACCTTGAGCTGCCCTATCTGCTGATACAACTCCGCTTCCTTCTGGTCTCGTTCCTCATCTGTTCTCTTCCTCCGGTCCGAAAACAACTCAGGTAATACATTCAGCAGATGTTCCTTCCACTGACGTACCTGATTAGGATGAACCCCATACTCACTGGCTACCTGGGCAATAGTCTTCTCCCCTTTGACCGCCTCCAGTGCCACCCTGGCCTTAAAGGCCGCTTCATACTGTTTCCTTTTCATACTGGCCATTTTACCATACCTCCTCATAAGAGTTATGGCAGGCCTTTTCCACCTTATTGCCCTGTCCAGTTTTTGGGGAGCATTTCAAGTTCTATTAGTTTGGAAGAAGAGAGATAGGTCTATTTTAGACAAACAGAACACGAATCTTTTATTAGGAATGTCTTGAAGTTTTAAGCATTAGCAGGTAATCATTCATATCAACGCTAACAGTATCAATTCTATCCCAATATTTTTCTATCCCTATACCGAGTGATGGAAACTGCACAATAGGAAAAAGACATGGGGAGCTGGTTAAAGAGCTCAAAGTTGATTTCCCATCAGGCTGAGAACGTAGTTGTGCTTCAAGAAGCCAAGCGGCAACCGCCTCATCCTTTAAAATAAGCTTTTCACCCTGCCTATAGATACCGAGCATTTCTGTTTTTTCTAATACGCCCCAATCTACATATGAACGAAGTACTCTACGCGCCGCTTGAAAAACCGTTTGTCTTTCGCCATATGCTTCTCTTAACCTTCTTTGCAGTTGCGACACTGAAAAAGAATCTTGAAGCCTTAATAATCTTCCAACTTGACTTGCTACATATCCCCAAAAAGGATAAACAGCCAACATCATTCCCCAGTGGATAATAAGTTGGTATTTGAAAGGCTGGTTCTTTAGCAATTCTAATCCTTCCCTTCGAAAATTACTAAGATCGGGCAATGGATTTACCCAGACCTTCATCAGAATAGTAATAATCTTTTTTCTGTTTCCGCGCTCCGCATTTCCTCCTTTGGATACTTTATCTTTTAATAGTTCTTCCAATGATTCTTTTATTGCTTTTTTATCATAATTGGCAAGAACAAGGTTCGCCGTATATCTAAGCCATTCCAAGCGAATTAGCTGACTAACTCCAATTTGGAAATAATGTCGACTCAAGTTTGTATCAGCTGGCATGATGTGTCCTTCCATTTTTCTTCTCTATGCTAATAAGCGGCACAATCAATTCTTCCAAAGAAATAGAACCATGGCTTATTTTACACTCGCCTTGTCGGGCAAAGGATTCTCTACCCGGGGCTAAAAGCACATAATAATCTTCGGGAAGCCCAACCGCGGGCCAGGCTATACCTCTTGGGCATTTTTTTTGGGCCCCCTTATAGAGAACAGGATCTGAGTATATCCGGACTCTATCTCCTGATAATTCTGGTAAATCCCCTTCTCCTAAAGTTCCCATGCCCCTTGATTGGATATTGCCATGGTCAGATGTGATAATTGTCAGAAAGTTGCGCTTTAACAACAAATCTATAAGATCTTTAAAAAACGGTTGAGACGCCCACTGACGCACCTGGTTGTGCATCCCTCTTGTCCCCAATTGCATCCCATGCATTATTTTATCTATTTTTGTTATAACCAAGCCAGCCACCTTTACCTTCGGATAAGAAATTACTTCTTCAATTTCAGAAAGGTCTTGATCCTCAACAGCCTTCTGATAAACAACCTGGTCCGAACTAAGGCCTTGCCCCGTCCAAAACTGTTTCCACATAGATTGTTCTTTATTTAAGTTCCAAATATTACTGGCAAAATAAAATGGAAGCAATCCAGAAAAAAGTGCCTGGCGCGAAACGGAAGTGATAGACGGTACCCAAGAAAATGCGACTTGTTCTCGAAAAGATAAATCAGGGCGTTCTTCCCCTAAGACCTTTTTTATCACCATCCATTGGTCAAGAGAAAGGCCGTCTAACACTACCATCGCGATACGAGGCCTAATGCCTTCTTCCAGAGTGCGGGCAAGGAATATCGGGATGTGATGAACCATCACAGGTGGGACAGGAGGAAGACTGGGAAGCGCTGAATAGTTTTTCTTTATCCACAACAGAAAAGACATATCTATTTTGGTTCTTAGAGTATCGAATTCCGCTTCTATCTCCAGGCTATTTTCCTGCTCAAATAAAAGAGCTAAAGCCTCAGCCCACTTTCTTGAAAAAATAAACCAATCATTATATCTCGCACCTTCTCGCGGGAGCGTCTCGTTTATGTTAGATAAGAGAGCATTAAGACGTCTTAATCTGTCACTCATAGGATCAATTTTGATACCGATGCTGATCCACGAATTATAAAATTCTTGAGCATTTTCTATCGTTATTGGGTGAAGCAATCCTTCAGAAAAGAGGTTATCAATATAGATTCTGATATCTTGATGGTCGAAAGGAAGATATGCCCTTCCTTCAATTAAGCACCTACAAGGCTCTTCTCCTTCTCTAACATCTTTAGTTTTTTTGCCAGAATAAACTTCGAGAAATATCGGCCATCTTTCTTGAATAAAGGTGAAAAAAGCTTCTCTGTCTTTGATAATAAGCTCTAAGGGCCAGTCATCGAACTTCTTATTATTTCTCAATATCTGAATAAGGCGGTCAGCAAGAATATCAGGTAGTCTTATAGCTTTATAATGCAGTCTGATAAGCATTCCAAACAGGTCATAATCCTCATTAATTACTATAGGATCGATTTTAAATATATTCTTAAGAATGAAATCTTTGGTGGCATTATCACCAAGTTGACCATGTGCAAATACAATCTCAGCTTGGTAAAGTTCATCATAATAACTACGATCAAGACAAATTAAAACGGAATAACTAAGATTAGGAAAGATATCACCTATGTTAAATGAAAGTTTTCGGCCAGACGTCAGCAGGTCAAAAGGTAAAGAATTCAGTTCATCGCTCCGAGTCCTTAAAACTACCACAAGCTCTGTATTTTCACCCCTGTCCCAGTGTGAGCGAAACATTGACTCATAAGCATACCGGAAAGCGACTGGATCATCAAAAGTTAACAATTCAAAACCACGTTGTCTTATTTCAGCTAGAATTTTCTCTTCAAGCAAAAGATCGTCAGGGTCGGCTACAATAGTTAATTTAGATATACCCGGCGTAAATTCTTGAAGAATATAATCTCTCCAACTTGATGTGCTCATAATTCATTCCCTGAAGAGGAGTTAATATATAAGCCATCCCCAATTCTAATAATGCATAGGCAATTCAACTCCGGGATAACTGATTCCTTACTTTTAATAGTTGCAACTTTCACCTCATATTCTTGTTGCAAGCGATTTAGCCTAAACTTACGTACTTCTGGTAGCCCTAAGATTTCTATAGCTTTTTGCCTTGCCGCCAGCCAATATTGAGCTGTTTCCATCTCTCGGGTGATATTTTTCTTATGTTCCCATAAAAGTTCATCATAATATGGCTTTCCCTCTTTTTCAGCCAAAGGCTGTAAAATATTATATATTTTCAGGGATTCTTCCGGAGACATCATATATACGATCGTCGGCTTATCGGTTAAAAGCTTTTCCCATATATACTTTGCGGAAGGCAGATATGATCTGCCCTTATCAGTGAGGAAAAGTGGCATCACCCGCCTTTGTTTATTTTCATCACGGAAGCTATTACCTGATTGTCCTTTTTCTGGCCTTTCCCTTCCAGGAGCATAGTGACCAATAGAAATTTCCCATAGTGACCAAAACCCTTCGATTTCCTTAGAAATTCCTGGAATCGACAGAACCGCAATTGGCTGCTCAGGAGCCCAGGTTGGCAGATCCACTGTCAACTCCCGGATCTTGGGTTCCTCTAATGTTAGGTATTGGGCCGTCGGCATTTTTTCTGCTTCTTGACTTCTAAAAACAACATTTTGATAACTGGTTCCGTCTGGCCAAATGAGTTTCCAGCCACTTTCTTTCCTGTCGGTAATGCCACCATAGGCTTTTATATAATTTGTGACCATTCTCTCTACCCAGAAGGTCAAAGGATTTGAGCGTATTCCTTCTACCTCTTTTGTGTTTAAATCTTCAGGCTCATTTAGTAAAGACGTACCTGCTTTTGCCTCCTCGATTTGTTTACGTAATTCTTTAATAACCCTATCAATCGATTCTTCAATTTTTTCTGGATTCATAATGGCTTCTGTATATAGTTCATCAAACATAATCCCTATTTGAGCCGAATCGAGCACATCTCCGGTTTTATCGACACCAAATTCTTCCAATATAACAGCTAACTTCGTCTGCAAAACATCCAGAACACGGTATTCCACGGTATCTTTAAGTGCAAAATTAACTGCTCGGACTGGGTGTTGTTGACCTATTCGATCGACACGGCCAATCCTTTGTTCTAGGCGCATGGGATTCCAGGGGATATCATAATTAATTACAACATGGCAGAACTGGAGGTTGAGACCTTCGCCTCCAGCGTCTGTAGAGATCAAAATTCTTTTATCCCGGGAAAAGGCTATTTGAACTCTGAGACGGTCCTCTGCATCCATAGTTCCATTAAGACAGACAGCTGCAAACCCCCTTTGGGAAAGAAATCGCCTTAGCATTTCTTGAGTAGGGATAAACTCAGTAAATATAATTATCTTAAGCTCCGGATCACCTTCTTCAGCCTGCAAGCGGTATATCCATTCAAGCAAGGCTTCTGCCTTGGCATCAGGTCCAGAAAGTTCGGATTTTTCAGTCGCTTCTAATAAAAACTCAACTTCTTCCTGTTCATTCTTGATAGCTCTAAATTGTGAGGCCAGCAAAGCTTCCATCTGTTCTTGGCCATCTAAATCAGACCAATCACCTCGTGATATTTGTGGGAAAAGCATCAGCTGTTCTGGCCTTTTTAACGCTTTGAGCCTCTTGTCGAGAGAAACACGAATAGCAGACGTGCTTGAGACCGCCAGCCTCTGCATCAATAGCATTAGAAATCCAATATAGTTTCGTTTTTCCCGCCTTGCCTGATTATATCCTTCTTTAACATACAAGCTTAGTGCTTCATAAAGATACTTCTGATTTGAGTGCCTTTCTTGCCAGGAAATAGGTATAAGTTGAGTTATTCTTGGTTTAAAAAGTGGCTTCCCTTCAGGATCTATAGCTTTTCTTTTCTCTGTTCTAATCACATAATCTCTAACTCTATCTCTTGATATGCTTTCAGAATTTGGAAACGCCTCCTGGTTAATCAAAGACATTAGTCTTTGAAAGGCATCTGTTTTCCCTTGATGGGGGGTTGCTGAAAGGAGCAAGAGATGTGGTGAAGCTTCAGATAATCCCTGACCAAGCTTATGACGAGCGACATTCTCTGTTGCTCCTGCCAGACGATGGGCTTCATCTACAATAATCAGATCCCATCCGGCGACTATTAATTCCTCAAATCGTTCACGATTATATTTTTCTACCTCAAAGCTATTCCAGCCCTGCCTTTTACTTAGGGGTTTAAAACTATCCATTGGTACTACTACTTGGTCAAACAAATGCCAAAGATTTGATTCTGGCCCGTCCGAGTTATTCAAGCTATTTGAAACTAAAGATTCAGGTTCTATTCCCATCCTTTTGAGAGTCTTTAAATCCTCGGGGAGCACTGCTCTAAATTTTTCTCCAAAATGGGTACGCATTTCACTGACCCATTGATTAATAAGCCCCTTTGGCGCAATCACTAAAGTTCGTTTGACAAGTCCGCGTATCTTTAGTTCTCTCATAATGAGTCCTGCCTCGATTGTTTTCCCAAGGCCAACTTCATCAGCGAGAAGAAAACGGACTCGGTTTTTAGACAAAGCGCGCATCAAAGCTCTGATTTGATGAGGAAGAGGAATCAGTGAGGCACTCAGCGGTGCCAACATTATGTTTTTATTAACAGCTTCAGCTACCCGGGCAGCAGCCGTAATATAAATGATAAAATCTACATAATTTAAGCCAATGTAGGTAAGTGGAGTCAACTTTGATAATGGAATGTGGGCTGGAGACTTCTGACCTAGGATCCGAACAAGGCAGGTTGTTTCTCCCCACAATTTTTGGATCCGGATTACCTGGCAAATCAAATGGTAATCCGCATAAAAATACCATTCCCCTTCTTTTATATTTTCCATATCTTATCTTAAGTCAGCCCACTTTAATCTTATCAAGCGTAACTCATTCCTCATTCTTCTCCGGTTTTAGTCAGGGCTTGGTCATAATACATCAACAGCTTGGGGTCCTCTTGCAGCACATCCTCAGGTATCTTCCTGGCCACCGCAATGATCGTCCTATAATCACGCTCCTGCCATGCCTTCTTAAACCCAGCTCGTACTGCCTCTAATCTTATCACTTTGAGCCTCCCTTGCTTCGCCTCTTTATACTCCTCAAACTCCTTCAATAATGCTCTCTCCCTCAGCTTTTCCAGATCCTTAGCCTTGTTCGGATCCGGCACATACCACCGATCCTTCGCCTTCTCCTTCAATAAAGGATCATCCTTTTCAAGATTCCTCAACTCCTTATAATTAGAACTCAGATAACTGTGTATCTGACTCGGAACCTCCTCCTTCCCGTCATACTTCAAAAAGTTCTCTTCCAGCAGTTCCGATAACTCCAATGTCTTTTCATGCCTCTGCCACGCCGCTATCTCTTTCATAAACTGAGGATGTAGCTCCTGAAAGGTCTGTGGCTTCTTAGATAGCTGTACCTTAAGCCACTGAATCGCTGTCGCTTCATCCAATACAAAAAGATCCAACTGGACTATCGCAGAAACTTTCATCCTCTTTTTATCATATTCCGCTACTTGATCAGGTAAAAAATACATACCATCACGCTCCGGAAACCTTTTGGCCAGTCCTTCATAAAACTCTGAAGCCGATAGTGGTATGCTCACTCCCCTCTGAACATGAAAAGCTATCATCCGGTCAAACAGTAAATAACTCTGCCTCTCAGCTATAACCTCTGCTTGTCCATCTTTAGAAACAAACACTGGCAGCTGTCTCAAATGGGTTCGCACAAAGTCCCACACCCCTTCCTCAGTCCCAGCTTTTAGCTTAAACCTCTCCTCTAACCCACCGTTTGGCTTGTAACAGGAGATAATAAGATCCTGCTTTACCGCGCCTCCAGTCGTCACCTGCTTGAAAGTACCCTGCTTCTTGTCTAATGTTCTAACATCCGCTATAACAAAACCCGCTGCCTGAAGCGATTCCTGAATGGCATTCCAAACGCTGTTCTTGGAGTTATGAAACTCTACGGTCATCCATCGCCCAGGTTTTAATACCCGATAATATTCCTTAAAACAGGCAGTCATTAACTGCTGATACTCTAATAGCCCCTTCCCCTGAACCTTGTTTTCCACCGCCTCTGGCTTGTTGTTGGTAAACACCCTTAGCCAGGCCTCCCACAGAAAATTTAGCTCCGAATACATTAAGTTCCCCCCAAAAGGAGGATCAGTAAATATGTAATCCATGGACCTATCTCTGCTGCTTAAACTAGTTGAGGAACAGCATTCCAAAAATTCTAAGCTTTTGATCCGTGAAAAAGCTAATATCAGTCGTTTAAGTTTATTGATATATGCAATCAACGGGTGAGCTTCAGATATCTGAGATCCAATATACAAGGTTCCACTCAACGGGTTGTATGGAAAAGATACTCCTGGCCTATACCGATTTAATCGAGAGATATTTATTAGCTGACTATTAAATAGTAATAAGAGTTGAGGCTTCGTCCGCAATGGCCCAGCTAGAGCCGACAGCATCCACAGATTTCTTTTGGTATAGAAATGGTGCACATGGGTCAGGCCAATATCATCATTCCGCCGTGATTCCTCACCTTCAGGCATTCTATCGGTTGGATACCAATAAGGTATATCGAAGGATTCAATCTTCTCAATTACCGCTAAATCTAATTCATCTGGCTTCTTCTCATACCTTTTCTTGTCAAAACTGTAATTAATCAGTACTGGCACCTGCTTCGCCTGCCGTATCGTCTGCCCGATCGCTTTATCATAACTTGTCACCCAGGCCCGCTCCATCCGCCTCTTAGTAAGCAGTGCTCCACAGTGCGGACATGGAAACTCCTCCCTCACCTCGCCCTTTTTCTGGTCTACCGCTACCTCCCAAAACACTATTTCCCTCATGCACTCCGGACACACAAACACATCCGACCAAACAGTATAATTTATAGTCCCAAACTTCAACCTGTGGGCGGAAATAACTTCCTTTATATCTTCAACTCTGCGGCATGACGCTGCCTCTTTAGCCAACTCCGCTACTTCTTCCCCTAAAACCGCACCACTCCTTAAGGTCAGATACATCCATCCACACTCTTCCTCTACTTCCTCTAATATCCGCTTCGCCTCCCGCTCAAATGCCTCTACATCAACCGGTGTGTTATAGTTGTAAGCAATAAACGTTGCTGCCGGAGATAAATCATTCTGGACCGCTACCCGAGCTCCTAACTTAGAAAATGGCCTCCAAACCTCTTTCCCTCCCTCTTCCTTCTCCTTCTGTAATATGGTCGCATCTCTCTCTACCTTATAACCAAGAGACTCAACCGTTGACCTATCCCCACATAACTGGGCCGCTACCCCTGTCATCCCCGTTCCACAAAATCCATCAAATATCAAATCCCCTGGCTCGGTATAGTGCAATATATACCGCATGATCGCCTTATGCGGCACCTTGGTAGGATAAGAATGAGCATTATAAATCGGATCGTTCTTACCCTCACTCACATCCGCAGCAAAGGGCTCCCTATGATAGTTATCATTAGACGAATCATATGGCTTCCCATAGTACCTTATGAACTCCTCTATAAACGGATTAGGACAGGCTGTATAGTAAGGAGGATCTGATAAGGCCAGAATATCTTCATCCTTCCCTATCGGAAATCCATCTATCTCCCTAAACTCCGCTTCCTTTAACTTCTCCCTCAATATCCTTAAATAGTAATCTCGCCTCTCCTCCTCATTCCCAAACTCCCGACCTACATGTTTCAGTGCCTTAGCTTGCTTTGATTTCTGTTCAATGTCAGTTAGATTTCCCATTTAATCTTTCTCCATAACCTTATGCGGACATTAGTATTAGCTCTCAATAATATCACTACTTCGTTTCGTTTCTCTTTTCGCTCCAATGACTAAATTATCTATTATTTTTAATTTTGAAGTATCCCAAGGAAATTGGTCGAGGTTTCTCATCCAGTATTCTGCCCTATGATCGAAATCTTTACAATAAAGCACCTGATAATAAAATTCATCATGTATCTTTCTAAAAATTTGCCATTCCCAATCAATATCATTCTGAAACATATTTTTCTCAAAAAGAAAATTAAGGGTATATTCCCTATCTATCGGAGCAACTATATTTGGTAGAAGATGCGCCAGAACCTTAGAATTTCCTATTAGTATGGTTGCAGTGGACATAACTCTGATTGCTCTAAAGACACCCTTCAACATTACCCAATAAGAGGATGTTAAATCTTGAGGAGACAACTGACTTAGCATTTCAATTTGCGTCTTGACAGAATTAATACTCTCATAAAACGTGCCAAATGCCTGCATCTTAGATCCTTTAGAACCCATTCGATGCATGCCCCATGAAGCCAAAACAGCATATATCAATTCTATTTTCTGCAGCCAACTTGAATTGGGAGTAGAAAGCGCACGTTGGTGAAAATACAATGATGGGCCGCTAAATTTCTCCGATTCATAATAAATCTGATGATAGATGTCTTGGCAAGATATAATGTCGTACACTTTAGGGTTAAGGTCGATATCCAGCCATTTATAAGTCATGCCTTATTCTTCTCCGGTAATCTCGCCTTCTCTCAATCTCATCTTTTTATCTAAATCAATCATTTTATCATTCAATAATAACTCTGATTTTTTGCCGCTGCTTACCTTTGGTTTTTTCTGCTAAGTAATCATCGAACCTACTTTTAAGTTCGTCTAAAGTAACAGGGGCACCGCCTTTTATAAGAGCCGCCTTTAGCTCTTGCATCTTCAACTCGATTTTATCAAGCCCAGAAAATAAATCGCTGAGCGCCTTTATTAACTCTTTAGGCAATTCATCAGGAAGCGCCTTATTAGCAATTATGGAGTCAACCATTTTCTTTTCTTTTTGCCCCAATAGGTCGAGACTTTCTTTAATTGTCTGATCTGCAAGGTTGACGACAATAGTATTAGTCCATTCTTTCCTAAGTATATCAAGCCTTTCATCAAGTTCATTAAGAATATTCCTAGCGGGTATCGTGGGGGGTTCCACAGAGGGCTTATAGTTACAATGGGGACAAACGGGAGAACACTTCAAGTCATCTTCTGATAAGGCAAAACAAGTTTGTAGACTTGCCAGCCGATTCTGAAGGTCAATAAGTTGCTGCCGAGGCATCATGTCAATGGTGGATAAATCTTGTAGAAACTTTAACCGATTGTCATTTGAAAGCTTTGATTTGCGTTTATCTTCATCTACTCCGAGCCTTGCCTTTGAATGAAGACCTATATAATCATCGATATACTGTTCCTTTAAATTATTTAACTCTCCTTCGGCCACCTGTCTAAAGTTGGGTTCGCTCCGCCTTTTCGGGTCGCTCATTTTGTCTGCAATCTCATCTATCGTATTTTTTATTTTTGTTAACAACTCATGGCCATTCGGCAAGACAGCCTCAGCAGTAGATAGATAAGAGCCAACGCTATTGAGATCAGAAGCAAGTCTATCTAAAGACTCGAGTTCAGCTAATTTTTTAAGACCTTCTTCCTGCCTCTTGATTTCTTCGTGCCCGAAATAGATATTTTTTAATTTGCCTGGCGTTGTATATAGTTGTAGCGATTCCATAAATTTTTTGTTATTAGCAAAGGTGCTCTGGAGATTCTGCGTCTCCGCATTTGAAAGCAAATTTTTCCCCCCAAAGACGATACCTTTTTTTAAAATCTGCTCTGCCTTAACAAAACGATCAATAAAATACCCGACTTGCTTTTGCAGTTCTTGAATTGGTTCCGATTTTTGTTGAGCCACAAGATTAGCTAGCCCGGGGGGTAGCTGAACTAGTTCAAACAGTGCGCTTATAACAGGTATGTTCCAATCCTTTGGCTTTTCAATGTATTTAAAGTTTAGGAGTTCATCCATGGACATTCCAGCCATTTGGGGTAGGTTGGTGGCATCAAATTTTTTTCCAGGAATGGCTAGAATAATATCCCCTGTATACACCAGTGCCGCCAGTACAACGAGCGCTAATTCCGGTTCTAATCTAAATCTTTCTGGCGCCATATACTCCACATCAGAGATGTCCTGTATCAAATCGGATCTGTTAACGACTTGACCCGAACCTTTTTTCTTTAAAATGTCCAAAACATATTTTGCATATTTTGATCTGTCTGCATTGATGCGCTCACCATCAAGAAGCTCAAGCGCGCCCAGGACGGCAGTAGCTTGCTTGCTAAAGCCCTGCCCAGCTATGGCTCGCAGAGCATCCTGTACTGCCTGTTCTCTATTCGCACTGGTAACAAGCACAGAAAAAACTGGATAATCTGGTGCCTGGTCCTGAAAGTGTGGAGAAAAACATGTCCCCGCCAGATTATTTATTAAATCGCGGAAATTAAAAGGCTGTGGAATAGGTTTTCCTTTTAGCCACTCTAAAACCTTTTTTTTATGCCCCTGATAGACCACCTCAAAGACTGAAGTCAGGTTATTTCGTAACCACTTATTAACCTCATTTAACTGTTCTTCAGCCTTAGACTTATAGGTTTGCTTGGCTTGTCCTGATGATGTTAAGGCCAGTTCGTTAGCTGCCGCATAATAAGATAGCCTCGTTTTAAAATTGTCATCTATTTCCGACAGATAAAAAAATAACTCATCTGGTTTTTTCTCATCCTTAAATTTGGGAGGATTAAAGCGTTGAATAAAATAAATATAGAAATCGCGAGGGGGAATAGCAGTCGAGCGATCGTTTGGGGCACCAAAAAAGAGATATCCGATTCTGCCAACTTTCCGTTCCGGCCATTCGAGTTCATATTGCCAAATATTATATCCAGTGACATATGTTTGATCAGTACATTCCATCAGTATTTTTAGAGCTTCATAATAATAACGATCAAGATGCCCGGGACTTAAAGTTTCAGCTTTATTTCGAATCAAGGCATCATAATCTACTGTTTTATAGACATCAAGGTAAAATTGACCGCTTAGATTTCCTTTTTCGTCAATTTCAGTTGCAGAAATAAATTGTCCGTTAACGGCTTTGCTAATATTCCGAATAGCAGATTCCACTGCTCCACGTTGATCTTCGGCTGGCTCCCCACCTAATTCTGCAGCAGCTGGCTCAAATAGAGTCAAATCATCTCTTAAAGACTCCGCACTTAAACCAACCCTAGCGTCGATTTTGCCAACCGCTAGTCGGTAAACACTAAGGCCATAAATTATTCTTTTGGCAAATTCTTTATTTTTACCTCTGGGGTAGTTTGTATCTATCAACCCTTCCAGTTTAGAACTGCAATCAATTACCTCTTTTACGTCAGGGATAGTACGGAAGGCCGGGTTATTCTTCAAAATGGGCCAATAGCTATCATAAGATAAAATTCCAGGATAAGTCTCTGGGACATCTTTATCCAGCAGGCCTTTCATAAGCTGCGAGAGGGTTCTTAAAATTTCTCTTTTCTCTATAACTGTGATTCTTTCAAAAACATCAATAAACTCCGGGTGAATAGGGAAAAGTTTAACAAACTCATCCAGGCGCTCATTCATATTGCCGTAATATTTAGCAAAAGGTTCTAAATAGGTTTTTATTCTCTTTTTTTGCTCTACCGATTTTTTCAACAAACGCTCAGCGACGACAAATTTTATATCGTTCCTAACAATCGGCAGTTGTTCAAACCTATCCTTTACTCGTCTAATACTTTCTGCAACAAATTGAAAACGAGGGCTATCAAATATCGCCTCCTGTACTCCGGCTATGAAACGAAATCTCAGATCCTTACAAACTTCGCCTATTTCCCTCAAGAAATTCAAATCTAATACTATATCTTTGTCATTACGAGACCTCAAGAAATCAAGTAATTCATCGACGACCAATAGCAATCCATGGTCAGGGTATTTTTTGTAAAATTCGCTCATCATTTCTTCAAAGGCTCGCTTATTATTAACTTTTGCTACCTCAGGAAATTTATAAGAAACACCGATCTTTTCGAGATTTTCCTCCAATTCAGCAACAACAATGTCGCGCAAAGACATGGTTGTAGCACCAATTTCTGTACGAATAACCTTAAATCTTCCCGAAATTTTCGAAGCTACTGTTTTAACAGCATCATGACTTAGAAAGCTTAATAAGTTCGGATCCTCGGCTATTGCTGACAGCATAGACATAAGGTGAGATTTTCCTGTACCATAATTACCCACGATCAAAATTCCCTTATTATCGGCAGGAGTATCAAATTGAAGGTTAGAAATAGCTATGTTAATTAGCTTTTCTGCCATTTCATCCGAGATAACGTAAGTTTTAACCAGTTGCTGAGCAGAGTCCTTTTTGTCTGCCTGACGGATTTGAACTACAGTTTCTATGGGGTCAAACTGTATTAAATCTCTATATTTCATCTTATCCTCCATGTTCTGTCTATTATTTATGGTTATTATTTTTCGGCTTAATCCCGAGGACAATTGATATCTATAAGGATAATATCATTTATCCGGTAGCTTCTATATTCAGGATGCCCAGGGGAAGCATAACAAAGATAAGAGCTTTCAAGTCTACCAGGCCAAGTTGCAACTATTATTTTATTGTGAGAAAGATTTTGAAGTAACTTCAGCGGATCTAGACTTAACGAACAGTCGAACAGAAGTTCGATATTATCAAGCAGCACTAACTCATCAGAAAATTGGCTAACCAATTCAGATAAGATTTCTGCAGCCCGAAGTTTTCTTTGCATGTCCGTCAAACCGATTAACTGACGCGACATCTCGAGGCTAACATTAATCAACGGCGCATTAATTCTTTCATTAACCTTTCTAAGAACAGATGTCTTGCCAGAGCTATGCTGACCGATTACTAATACAAGGCGATAATACAGGCTATGTGCTTCTTGCGCTTTTTGAATAATATCGTCTTCAAGCATTTTTTTAGTTCACAGTTAGTTCACAGAATAAATAACACCTTATTCTTTGATACCCTAACTTTCAAAAAATTAAATCCTCTTTAGAGGTGATATTAAAACGCATACTTCTGTTCCCCTGATACTATCATTTTAGTGTCAAAATAACCCCCTTTTTTTTGAGATATAATCCTATATAAATCAAGTCAAACTGTCCTCCTATAGGTTAAACAAAATGGTAAGACAGTTAATATGATTTAGTCAACACTATTGTTACTTAAATAATAATATGCCAGCCAAAAAATATTATTCAATAATAAAGCTCTATTTTTTATACCGCCAGACCAAAATGATAATAGAGATCGACCGGGAAAATAGCCTTTTCAATATGAACACAAAATGAAGCACTTTTTCTCATTTTAAATTATCGTAAGATCTATTTCTTTCTAAGTGCTCTTTCTATTTCCTTCATTTCTTTACTGTGGTCCCGAAATATTTCTTTAAGTATCCGATTAATATCAGCGTCACGGGGCACTTTGCCTTTTACTCGCGCTCCTGGGACTTTAACCAAATGGGTGATAAGAGTTTCAATGTCTCTTAAATAATCGACTCTTTTTATCCTAAAAATGACAAAACTATCCCATTTGCCGGCATGGCGATCTTTCAAATGCCAGTTAATACGCCTAAATAGGTCAGTAGTCAATCCAACATAATATAATTTATCCTTGCGATAAAGGGCATAGATTCCTGAATAGCCTTTCATTATTTCCTTAAGCCGTTTTTTAAATACTGGATTGCCAAAAATACTATAGGGAAGCTTCTTTGACATGCCTTTAATTAAGGCACCCTTAGTTGTCTTTTTTTTGCTTTTCTTGATAGTTCCCTTGCCAACTTTTTTCCCATTTCGTTCATTCATTTTTGTTCTCCCCCCCAATAATATTATTTATGATGCAGATTAGTTATTCTAAAGAATCTCCAATGAATCTCGGAACATCCAAACATGTCATTAACACATTAAACCATAAAGTAGAGAAAATCACGCTCTTCGCGCCTTTAATATGCAAATTTCTGAATTAGCATGCATTTGAGAATACCCAACTTCGAGTAGCACCTTAAGATGTTCATCGTTTTGATTTCAAGACTAACACTGGCCATCCTTTTTAGGTAGCACACCCATGCCGGTCTTTATAAATATTCAATATTCCAAAGGGCTCTGTCAAGTTTTGCGCATGATTTGGCTATTGTAAGCACTTGGTTTTTCATCTTGGTAGATTGCCCAGCCTCATTTTGCTATAATCTCACGACCAGTTTATCTCCATTAAGCATAGAATATTTATTGGTCCAATTTCAGTCTGATTCAATAAAAAGGAATTTCTTAAAAGTTTGTTAAGGCCCGACACTGAGATAATATTTAATAGCGGCATAATCCTGGCTCTCAAATTTGGAGCAAACTCAAGACAGATTTGATCATCAGCTATGAAATGCATAAGATATTAACCAGAGGAGGAAGGGAAATGGCCGAAATGGAAACCTGTGTTTTATGCAATACGGAGATAGATCATATTCAGGGAATTAGGGATATGGATGCCTATAGAGCCGACTGCCCAGTGTGTGGGAGGTATATATTAGACGGCACGAAAAGCGAAGAATTACAACAAATGTCTAAAGATGACAAGGCAATGTTATCTGCTTATGTTCGTGAGGTTAATGAATTTGGACCGGGAGAATGCGATCTTTCAGGATTTGATGAGGATCAAATAAATAACATCATAGAACAATACAAGAAAAAATCATTAGAAGACAAATTAAATAACTTTATTAGATACCTGATGAAAAAGACAGAGTATTTCGGCCAAGAAATAACAATAGATTTCAATATAGACTATCCCATCACCTTTTCAACAAATCCTGATGAATTTTCGAACATATTTGATGCTGTTAAAGATATGGGATTCATCGAATGTCGAATCATTGTGGGAGGAGTACAATACCCCACGCTTTCCATCGCTGGCTGGGAAAAATATGAAGAAATAAAGCAGGCAGGACCATTATCAAACAAATGCTTTGTTGCTATGTCATGCAGTGATGACCTACGAGATGCTTATGATAATGGAATTAAAAAAGCCGTCGAGGAAGCCGGGTATCAACCCATTTTTATCGAAAGAAAAGAGCACAATGAGAAAATTTGCGATCTAATAATAGCAAATATACGCGAGTGTAAGTTTCTAGTTGCTGATGTTACAGGACAAAGGCAAAACGTTTATTATGAGGCCGGTTTTGCTCACGGGCTAGATAGGCAAGTTATTTGGACCTGTAAAAAAGATGATATAAAAAATGCACATTTTGATACAAGACAATACAACCATATATTATGGGAGAACGCCGAGGACTTAAGGAAAAAATTATTAAATAGAATAAAGGCAACGATTTTATTAATAAACTACATGTCGAGCTGAGACGACAGGGTTGATTAGTTCGTTTTTAGACAGATTGTTGAAGGATCTTTTGCCATTATTGCTCGAACTCGCTTCTGACCAGTTTGAGCTTCTCTATGCTACTAACGACATCATTTAGTTTCTCATGAATTTCTTTGACTTCGAAAGCATCCCAGAAACCCAGGGCCTTCCTAAAGTTCTCTGGAAGCGCACTCGATTCCTGTTTTATTTTTTCTAGTTGAGCAACATCAGAAACAGCTATTATATTTAACGGTAGTATTGGCCATTGCTTTCTGAAGGTTAAGGACTGATCCGTCTCAGGAATCATTTTTCAGCCAGGAATTCATACAACGGTTTGAAAGAGGAGGTGGCACGGATTATTTCGTCCTTGAAATTCTCGTCTTCCATTTCCGGATGATCCTTGAAGAAATATCTGGTTCTGATCATCAGCTGCCCATTGTAATCCTTTTTGCGGGCAATGGCACTTCTTAGCCCCTCCCACAATGCTTTGTTTTCTTTGATGCCTTTTTCGGGATTGCCATTTATCGTGTCCAAATTCATCTCTATCATCCCGTCGATGAGACCATCTTTTCTCCCCACATAATGACGCTGCAGGAATTCCAGATAGATATTAGGCAGCCTACATCTTAACTCAAAGAGCTGGCTTTCAAACTCCTGGAAAAGATTATCATCCTGACATATGTGTTTAAGCCTACCCCACCTCTGTCTAGCACTATGGGGAATTGTCAGTCCGATGAACAAATTCGTCTCGCTCAGTGAGAATGTGAAATGGAGATCCTTGGTAAAATCTTCCTGGGGAGCCAGGTAACCCCAGGCCCATTCACGATAAATCTGGTAAGGATTTTTTGCCCTTTTGTAATACTGTTTTTCGTAGGTAAAACCTTGATAGATTTCTTGAAGTTTTGGTTTTATAGCC